>Ga0325411_1008867_pt1 | contig 10828 bp, 12 predicted proteins | sample PopdelMetagenome_13_FD_206181 | JGI IMG/M metagenome (GOLD analysis project Ga0325411, IMG submission 206181) | Populus deltoides microbial communities from Bellville, Georgia, United States - Xylem-PdIQD-R4 | ecosystem: Host-associated > Plants > Phyllosphere > Stem > Wood/Secondary xylem...
GAAGATATCAGCAATGATAGATCATCTAGCTAGCAAGCAGCCAATGACAAGAAAATTGTGTTCAATGGCATGCTAAATGTATCATTACTAACGTAATCAAGCATGGATATTTACCAACATTATACAACTAATAAAGGGGCACCAAAAAATCTGAGGGGTGTAACTTAACTGACCAGGTCCTAGAGAGGTTATCAGTTCGAGTCTCACAAATTCCAGGATCGCTGGAGGTTTACATAGTCGTTAACTTCAGAGCCTATGAAATTAGTCGAAGTGCGCACAAGCTGACCTGGACACCTATATTAAAAAAAAATAAAGGGCACCAAAATGCTAGCCAAGAGCAGGTCCAATCGACGAGAGAGGTGATATGAAGTTAAAATTTACATAGTCGTTAACTTCATATCACCACAAGCTGACTGAACACCTATATTAAAAAAAAACACCAAAATACTAGCCAAGAGCAGGTCCAATCGACGAGAGAGGTGATATGAAATTAAAGATTGTCAGGGATAATATAAATCATATCTTAACACTTCACTTCACCTAACAATTTAAGTTATTGAGTTGAGATAGTTTTTCATGAGTTTAAATTTCACTATTATCATTCTTTCATCTAATTAATAGCATAAAATAGTGTGAATATGTGCAAGTTTTAAATTAAAATATAGCACTTAAAAAAATATATTAAAAAATAATATAAATAATATATTAAAATCATGCGTAACAATTTAAATTATTAAATTCAGAATCATACTGCATTCATGAATAATTTATTCACATAAACAGCACATCTTCGTGAGGTCACAACCTCAGTCTTTTCTCTCGTCTACGAGTGAAGGAACTAGTAAATGGTGATAATATCAGAGACCAAATGTAGTTATGTTAATTAATTTTCTTAGGAAACTGAGGTGGTTTGGTGCTATCATTCCTGTTTGGTGTTCATATGATCAAAAATTAATTTGAAAGAAAAAAAAACATAAAACTGATCATATGTTTTTATTTTCTGTTTTCAAAATCATAAACCAACAAAGGATAGCTAAATCTCTTGGGATCAAATGAATTGGATTTAAACTTCTAATTGTTTGATAAAAAAACTGTGATATCATATAAAAATAATTTAAAATCAATAAAAAGTTTATTAAATAAAGATAAAAATGATTTTATTCTCAATGATCGTATTCACCTTTTTTATTTTTTTTGGAATGCTTAATTAAAACTATAGGGTCAAGCACAACGTAAGTTAAGGTCTAAAAAGCCAAGAGAAATTGTATTAACTGGTCCATAGCTTCGGCTACTCTTTCTTACTTTCCAATTTCATAGATTGTCAAATCCTAACAATAAAGCATGGAGTATTAATTAATTACACCAGCTAATTATATATATATATATATATATAAATATATAAATGAAAAAAAATTAACATAAATAACCCATCCTTCGCCTTTCTATATATACTATGGATTTGATTCAATGATGGAGTCGTCGTGCCTCTCATTGATGGTTCGGAGTAAAAGTATCAACAAAGCAAAAACAAAAGAACATATAAATCTCTCTCAAAACAAGCTTAAGATTCAGAGTAAAATCAGTCAAAAACAAGAAAGAAAAGAGGAAAAAAACAGCCAATCCAGTACTTGATATTAGAATTGGCTTGGAGTTTAAACATGGAAGGTGGTTTTTTTCTTTTTTTGCGGCTTACTTTGTTTGTAGGGGTGAGCATATATTTAATTTCTCGAGTCCTTTATTCTTTTGTTATGGCTATGCTTCGCCGGAGGACTTTTTTTGGTGGGTGAGGAGGCTTAGAAAGGGGTTTTTCAGGTGGGCCGCCGATGGTGGAAATGATTGGATTTGGTGTTGTGGGTTTGGGCATAAACAATCGGGGGTTGTGGGTTTTGCGTTCTGTTTATTTCAAAGGAAAGAGGGGAGAGGTTTTGGCATTTCAATAAAAAAAAATAAAAAAAAATTTGAAAGTTCGTGTCATTCATAGATGTTAAACCTTGGATTATCGGTGGATTGACTAGAAAAATTATAATTCCAATTAAATTTTTAGTTGAACAGAAAAAAATATTAACATGAATTTGATTCACTCAAGCTTTTAATGGTGTGATTAATTTAATAAATCCGACTGAGTTAATAATAATAATAATAATAAAAATACTATTATTTTAATAAAAATAATAAAATTAAGCTAACTGACCTGAAATTTAACTAATAATATAGTAATACAGATTTTTTTGGTCCCTTGGCAATTTCCTTCAATCTTTTACGTGAGAAAACTCAGAAAACAAACAAGACGTGCTCTGGTTGCTGCCGTCAATAACCCTCCCGGTATCTAAGAGAGATTCACTTTCATTTAATATTAAGATCGCTTAAGACCTAGTTTGCTTGAGGTTTGTATTATAATGTCTTAGCTAGCTGTATTTGTTTTTTTTTTTTTCAAATAAGTAAAATAATATTATTCTTTCCAACACTCGCACAAAGTTCTCCAAAGTACAGTTCTTGAGGTATTAAATTAACCAATAATCATCCAATGTGTATCCACCTATGTGTACACAGATAATGTTAAATACAGTGTATTTCTACAGGAAATTCTTCACATATAAGATTTGCTCTAAAGATATGCACTAGTGGTTTACGGAATCACTCGAAATAATCAACGGTCAATTCAATGTTTACCCACTATTCACGATTGTTTTCTGCACCGTAGAAGACTTTTGAGCTTTGATTTTGATCAAAACTTTGAAAACCAAGTTGCAGAAGATTCGTGGGCGCAAGGGTGGAAATTCTGCCCACTATTATGAGTCGTCTTTTGACTAATACTAAAATCTTTTTCTTTACATGGCACAAACAAGAGGGAAGCTGTGCCAATTAGCGTTCAGAGTTTGCATATATAAAAGGAACCTCTCGTTAAGTCGTAGCTTTGTGTAGTCTAAGCATCCATTACATAAATTGTGTTTGTGTGTGTGTGTGTGTGTGTGTGTTCTAAGTTCTAACTTCAAAAACCAAGAGTTGTCTAGTTCCATAGAAAAAAACAAGCATGGTGGATGTGTTTACAGAGAAGCAGATTGCTGAGTTCCAAGAAGCCTTTTGTCTATTTGACAAGGATGGAGATGGTACATATCAAACTCACTTGTAGTCTATACTGTTCTGCTATGCTCTCCATCTCCTTTTCTTTTTCTTTGGATTTGTTATATATACTCCGATTATATATATACACTCTACTGACGTCTTGATGATTAATATTTGTGAGGGCGCATTACCTTTGAGGAACTGGCCACTGTAATCAAATCTCTTGACCATGGCGCCACAGAAGAAGATTTACGTCATATGATCAGAGAGGTTGATGTCGATGGTAATGGAACCATAGAATTTGGGGAGTTCTGGAATCTGATGGCAAGGAAAATTAAGGTAAGCATTATGCAATGATCCGTGTCATGGGTTAAATATTTTTATTTTTTATAAAAAATATATATATTCAAGTTTTTTTAATATATTTTTGGAGTTCAAAAAAATATAACAAATTAAAAAGTTTATATATACATTTAATCAAATAAACTAAGAATTATATGCGTTAATAAATAAATAAATAATCATTAATGATATTTAAAAACAAAACTTGAAAAACAAAAAGACAGATATAGATCAATATATTTAATCTTGAAAAACAGAACATTAAATTGATTGAATTAAAAAAAAAGAAATAACATGTAAGGCTATACATATTAAAAAATATCATTCGAAAATAAATTTTTTAAAAAACATAGTTTATTTATATAAAAGATAAAAACAAAGTCTTAGATGAACAGAAAAATCTCTCTGAAAATTAAATGTATGACAAAAAAATCAATATTATTTAAAGAGACCCTCTGAACAAAATAAAAAAGAAGTTTTGTCTATTTTTTTTTAGTTTTTTAACCGGTCACGTCACTTTATCTCTTTTCAATTGTATTTTTTAAAGTTATAATTTCACTGTAACCATATTAGACCCAGGCAAATGAGTCTGGCATGGTTGTCAAATCCAGGCGCCTGAGTCTGGTAAAGATGCTAGCAACATAAGATGCGTCGCCTACTGAGGCATACAACGTGTCGCATGTTTTGCTCAAATTTTGACCATTATGGTTGTCGGAAAATCAAAACCTATGCTTTTTTGATCCAAAAACCTCTTTTGCAACCCGTTTTTGACCCAAAACACCTTAGAAATCATGACAAACCCATTCATGGCCTCAAAAATCAAACTCAACCCGAAACCAAAAATCAACACGAGCTCAGATATGTTTTTTCACAAACTTTGAAGGTACAAAAACACCTAATATGAACTCCCTACATCAAATGGAACAATTTGACACAAAAACAGCGCTGGAATCCGACGACCCCTCCCTCTCTCCTCTCTCAACCAAGGATAAAAAAATAATAATAAAAAAATTTTGTACCAAAATGGAATTGGAAAAATTTAAGGAACCATAATTGTATAATTTGTATGATTGTTTAAATTGGAGGATCAAAGTGAATGCTTTTGAAACTTATGGTACGTCACCTATGTTTGCCATGCTTTTCATTTTGGTCCTCCACCTTCCAATCTCACTTTTTTATAAGAATTTGAAATCAATTGCTCCTTAAATAAGACTTGATCGTAAAAAAAAAAATTTGAGGATCAAACTGAAAAAAAATTTTGCTAAGTGAAAAATGTATAGTGAAAATCCAACGCATTTTAGTGTATAAGTTATATATAGTGGTCAATTTTTCAAACCTTGCCATGTCAATGGAAAGCACTTCACATGTTTTGATAATTAAAAACGTTACACGTTTGTAGGAAAATGATGCTGATGATGAACTGAAAGAGGCTTTCAAAGTATTCGACAAGGATCAAGATGGTTACATTTCACCTAATGAGGTTTGATTTTCTTATATCTTTCAGTGGAAAGAAAAAATAATAAGTAGATGTTAGACTACGTGATCAGTTTATGATTTCAGTGGAACTTACCTTTGACCATATCAGTTCATCGCCAGATCACTTGTTCTATTGTATTCGGCATACATCCAAAGGTATCAGACCAACTTAGAAAGCTTTATTATAATCTCTAAGTGTGGTAGTAATGAAGGAAAATATGATTAACATGCTCTGTTTTTTGTTTATAAAAGGACAGACTGCCTGGTTGGGAGGTATTAAATGTCGGCGTGCCAAAAAGGCCCTTATACATACTCTACCTTGGAGCAATATCCATATGGATATTTCTATCCTTAGTGAGGCAAATCCTTTTCACAAAAGTGGAGTGAATGAGAAACTTCCTGATAATAGAATCTTGTCTATTAAATTGCTGCCAAGCTTGACAGTATAAACCCTTTTATATCACCTTCATATATTTTTTTATCAGTTCTGATGGATTGCAATATAACCCCTGCTAACAATTGATTAAGATTATATAATTGCTCCCCTTCTGATGTCAATAATCATCTCTTCTAGTTAAGCCTCTAGTGCCACTGATCCAGCATAATCCTTCATATCTATCAAGCAGGAAGATGGTGCTATTGACAAGGAAAACAGTTGTCTTAACATCCCACTTGCGAACCACTTGTCTGTCCAGAAATGAATGTTGCTGCCATTTCCAACCTGAAACTAGCATATATTCTTCAATGCCTCTATCGTTTAAGAGTCTAAGTTGATAATAGAGTATATGGAGTGTCATGTTTCTGAAAGGGTACTTTAAGGATTAAGAGTCCATTGACAAAAGCAGACTGATATTTTTTGCTGATAAGTTATTGCTAACCTTTATGATTGTTGTCTCCTAGATGTTAAAGCCATTTAAATAGTAGTGCCTTGTTTTTGCCTTCTAGTAAGCCAACACCCAGACCCCTTTATTTTTTCCCCTTACAATCACCTGAAGCAACCTTATATATTTATTTTACACCAGGATCCCCAGACCATAAGAACTTCCTCTTGATCGAATTAATAACTCTAACAACTTTCTTTAGCATAAGAAAGATTGACATGTAATACAAAAATATGGAGTACAACATAGTTTTAATAAGACAAACTCTTCTTGTCATGCTCAGTAATCTTCCTTTCCATAGTCCTGGTCCTGTACAGAAGATGTTTATTACAGGTTTTCAAGTGGAGAGTATTTTCGAGTTACCCCCCCCCCAAAAAAAAAAAAAAGTCCTAAGTATTGAATAAGAAATGTGTCCCATTTGCAGTATATCGTATTTGTCATTCATGTTGTGAACTTATCATCTAGGTTGATGCCAACCAGGAAACTTTTATGAAAGTGTACCTTCAGACCTGAAACCAATTCAAACCACCTCAAAACCCTTCTAGCATGAGTTATCAAAATGAATTTAATAGGAATAAACACTAAGATATCATCAACATATTGCAAATGATTCAGATACATGTTATTTCCATAACTTGTTCCTTTTAAATAATCTAGGAGTGCAGGCTTTCTTGAATAGAATTGATAACCCTTCCACAACTATGTAAAAAAAAAAAAAAAATGACAGTGGATCGCCTTAATGTAATCCATGTTCTACTCCAAACTTCATGCTTGGTGAACCATTAATAAGTATTTTTAATTTAGATTCCGCAATGAAGTCGTGTATTAGAGAGATCTACCTCTTTCTAAAACTCATATATGACTTCATTTCCTCTAGATACTCCCAGAGAACCACATTAATTAAAAGCCTCATGAAAGTCCACTTTCATAACAAAACCATGTTGCCCATTTTTCTTAACATTGTGTACAACTTCATTAGCTATTATAAAACCATCTAAGATCCGCCTGCCAGAAATATAAGCTATTTGATTAGCACTAATATGTTGGATGCAGTTTACCAACAATTTTGTACATGCCATGCACTAAACTAACTGACCTATACTCTGAAAGTCTAATAGGTTGCTTTGATTTTAGAATTAAGGCCACACAAGAGAGTTAATGTCCTCTGGTAATTTCCTGATTTGAAAAAAATTCAAGCACCATATAAAAAATGTCAGCCCCTATCAGATGCCATGTTTTCTTTTAGAAAGTGAAAGTGAAGTCGTCAAGACCTGGGGCTTTTGTTCCATCAATATTGGTACCTGTGTCAACAACACCCATGCTTTCCAAACAGTCAGATATGGACTCTGTATCATCAACTTCTCCATTCAGCATAAGATTAAAGGCCTTCTTGTTGTACTCAATGGCTTCAAACATAGACAATAGAGAGGATCAAGCTCCTTAACATTAATATGATAATCAATTCCCCTCAAATTTAGAGTTGTTAATTCCTTAATGAATCTGCTGTGCCTTATGCCCTGTGCCAATTAGGAAATTAATATGTCCAAGACCGCTACAGCGAGAACTGATATTGTCAAAACCAATAATCCTACCGTATGACGACATAGCTTTGGTGATAGTAATGATAATGATCAACATCTGATAATCTCTTCCAGTGTGTCTTAAGATTTTCAATGTTTCCACTTTTTTCATGCAGTTGAGGCATGTAATGATTAATTTAGGAGAGCAGCTGACAGACAAAGAGTTAGAGCTGATGATTCAAGTAGCTGACTTGGACGGAGATGGTCATGTTAATTATGAGGAATTTGTGAGAATGATGCTGGCAGTTTGAGCAAACATTATCTCCAACCTACCTATCCGTGCTAAATTAATGATACGATTCCACATACAAAATGATATAATTCTCCAATGGCTTAGACGGATGCATGATCTCTGCATAATTATATACATGCAGAAATTGAGATTTTAAGAAATGATACTGTAATTCATAAGATGTGATTAGTGACTTTAAACAAGATTTTGTTTCATGTTGCAAAATATTATTTAAACGTTCATTAATTGATTGATTCGATCTATAAAATTAAGTCGTATCAAATCTCATATTATATAATAAAGATTATCATTCTTCAATCTCAGAATATCTTTGTTCTATTTTCCTAAATCTAAAAATTGTAGAAATATTAAATTTTAACGCATGGATCTTCCCTTTTGAACAAAATATCTAATTCCTAATTTGGAGTCGGATATATAATTAAAATATTTTGACTTCTATAATGGCAATCATCCTTTCTTTTTTTCTTTTTCTGTTTTTTATTCTATTCAAGTTAATAACATTTTTTTGCTTATGAAGAGGGGAAGTTTTATTGTGAGACCTTCAACACATTTATTTAGTGAGGAAATATCACATCTATAATATTAAGGGATATTTTTTTATATTAATTTGATCAACAACTAAAAACATTAATTCATCTCAATATATCATGTTGATATCGTAAATGCATGCTAATAATTATTCGTAAATAAACCTAGTCAAATAATTTGTAATAAATAATCAATTTTTATATATAAAAAGGAAACTTTGAAAGGAAAAAAAAAACATTTACTTGTATGATCAATAATATTGTTCTTATTACACTTGAGGGTCTAGCTCAGTGGTTAATCGTGTGACTTGTTCCGCCCCCGTCCCGAGTTCGATCCTCTATGTGCACGTCTGTCACCCCCGCAGTGCCTTACCTGCTCACTGGACTTGCAGGATGCTCAATGGGCCGTGGGGAATAGTCGTGGTGCACGCAAGCTAGCCCGGACACCCCACGATAATAAAAAACAATAAAAATAAATAAATAAATAATATTGTTCGTACGTGGTACTATTTAATTATTTTTATACGATAAAAATTAATTTATAATTATTTTCAATAAATTACATGGCCTAAGTTATAACTAACTCAAATATTAAATACTAGTAATATATATAGTTTTAATTGAGAAAAATTATAAGTTAAGATTGTTTTATCACTCAAATATGAAAATTGAATTTTTGAAAATAAAAAGTTCTAAACAAATAAAATTAAATAAATATCCAAAATGCACCAACCTAGAAATTGAAATCAGGTTTCTAAAAAAGGAAGGAACATAAAAAAAGTTTTCAAGGTTTAAAAAATTCCATTTACCAAAATAAGCTTTAACATGCGAACACATCTCATTTTTTGAATACATGCATGTCTTCTTCACTTCCTCTAGGTCTCGGGCTTAAAAAGTCATGCATAATATCAAGAACATGAATTTTCACTTTTTTACAAAAAAAAAAAGAAAAAGAAGCATGTAATTGTGTTGCCATGTCTCACATGTTTAGGTCCCTTTTATGACACTTTTCCTTTCTTCTTCCATTCCACATTGTCATCACCTTTAATTTATCCTTCTTATCTTGCCTCCTTTTGACATTATGAGTGACAAAGTTAGCAATTTCTTTATTTTCATGCTCCAACCTCTCCTTTTCTTGCAAACACATAGTTCAAAGTTTATTAAATGACCATTATTCTATGTGTGTTATAAGATATCCTAAATGGTCCATATTTTTTTATGGAAAGTTGAGTATTAAATGGACAAGGAAGGAATCTAAAATATAAATTTCTATAAACGTAAGTTAAGATGCAATGTCCCTTATTTTCATTATGTGTTCATGCATGCTCCTTTGAGTTGTGAGGTTTCCTCACAAATAACTTGTTCGTCAGGATATATCCTAGCTAATTCCTTGTCAAAACTAACAAATTTCTCTTCAATAGCTTTTATATAGTCTTTTACCTTGTCACGCTTTAGAACCCTTACTAATGTGTGACTTTATGAGTATTAAACTTAAACAGTTGGATCGCTCCTATAATTTATAGGCTATTTTATCCACAATGGAACTTGATTTTGTTGCACATGTGACTCATTCGCATGAAATGCAAGGTCAACACCTATATGTCAAGGGGATTTTGTGTTTTTAATCTAAAAAATTTTCACCATTCAAAATAAAAATACGAGAATCATTACTCATAAAAGTATTGATAACATATGCAATAACCAATGATATAATTATTATTTTGAATCAATACTCTAATATGAATTAACCAATGTCATATTTCATAGCAAAATCTAAAACTTTTATGTCAATATACTTTATTTTTTATATTTTCTGAATTATCTGATAACCTAATCAAAACTTGTGACTGATTCATGAATTTAATTTACTACCGAACTAGATTTAAAAACTCTTCTCTCCCTGTCACATTCCTACAAGATATTCCATGTCAATTAATGTGACTCGTGAGTCGTTCGAAGCAACTTTTGTTGCGTGCTCAACAAGAATATTCCACAAATTATGGTAACGAAGGAGAATGCATGTGTGAATGGAGAAACAACAGAATATATGAAGCATGATTTCCAAGTAACATCCTTGAAAGGGTTATTCCTTAACCTCCATCCATCAGAAATTAAAACTACGACTTCAAGAACGCGTCAACACTGTTTACGTTTTTTCTTTTTTTTTTTCTTTTTGGAATATAGTACGAGTTTCTTCAAATCACCACAGAAACTTTCTGGCTACTTTAACTTAGTCGCTTTAGAATTGACGAGGACTCGTTTAAGTCTTGTCTTTTTGAAAACAAAGGCTCAATGATTAGTGGAATTCACATCATGCAAAAGTAAAACTTGAATCCAAAAAACTAGCTATTTTCCAGTCCAAGTTGTATATAGTAACTTGTGGATGCCACGTTAACGCGTAAAGACTTGTTCGAGTTTAGAAAATATACACACTACTCATGAAAAGGTTGAAAAAAACTTTAGAAATCCTTTCCTTGCCTTTGAGGTTACTCCTGCTATATTCCGTCTAGCTTGTTAGCAAAGGCATAGCCAGAAATTTTTTCTGTCTATAAATATATAAATTTTTTTTAAAATAAATTATTAACTTATATATATGAATTTTTAAATTAACAGTAAAGTGTTAATTTAAATACACTATCCAAAATAATAAAAAGTAAATTTAAAGTATATAAATTAAAGTGAAAGTAAAAATAAACTCACTATTAA
>Ga0325411_1008868_pt1 | contig 10828 bp, 3 predicted proteins | sample PopdelMetagenome_13_FD_206181 | JGI IMG/M metagenome (GOLD analysis project Ga0325411, IMG submission 206181) | Populus deltoides microbial communities from Bellville, Georgia, United States - Xylem-PdIQD-R4 | ecosystem: Host-associated > Plants > Phyllosphere > Stem > Wood/Secondary xylem...
GGGTGGAACTTACTTTATCAACTTTATTTCCTACAAGCATCTTGACACAATCCTGATTTGTGGAGTAAAGGTCAACTTCTTTAGTCCACACATCTGATAAGTTCGTGAAGGTTTCTCTCCTTGTCACATCATAAACTGTAATTTAAGCAGATATCAGTTATAGAATGGGCAGTCAAAATTATGGGGGGGTATACTTTCAAAGATGTTCTCAAAAAAATTATCAATTAACAAGTGGTAAGAGTACTAGTGGGAGTTATAGTTACTAGCTTGTACATGACTGAAATTACTAGCATGTATATGACAGAAACAATCAACATGATTTTCAGCATGGTGAAATTCATATTAATTTGTCCCAGTACCAAAATGGTGAGAAAGACCAAAAAAGTAGATTCCCATAACGAGCTGAATAATATAACAAAAATTCTGCGAGGCCTGCAGAATGCATGTGCCGAAGCTGGTTCTCTATTGTAGGGGTAAATCATGATAACAAATGACATAGTCATCAGGATGCTACTATGTTGAAGAGGTTAAGAGATAAGATGAAAGCACCACTTTCCCCTACTTTGGAAAGCCTTGTTGGGGATATGCTTGTTAATAATTCTATATTTATTACTAGAAAGCTAATGGAGTACTTCAAATTTTAAGGGATCTCCTAAAAAATTGGACTGTGATACTATAACAACCATTTTCAATATAAATGGAATAAGATATTCTATGTTCAGCATGATATATATACAGCAATATACAAGAGTTTAACTACAAAAACAAATAGAAATTATCTTAGAAATGAAGTTAGCATGAGAGCTAGATTCAAATACTTTGCGATCAGATTTTCATGGCCATAAAGGACTTTGCACTAATTCCTATTCATGATTATTTGCAGGTTGCAAGCAGCACCACATTCTTAATGAACAAAATCACATGATGGATACGGTTTTTAGCTTACCAAGAATGATCCCTTGGGCATTTCTGTAGTAAGAACTAGTCAGTGTTCTGAATCTCTCCTGTCCAGCTGCAAGAACCAAAATGATATAATGAATCAAATTACACAGATTGGAACATAAGTTTCATGACTGGTATCATTAATGTTAAGGGAAAAAAGAGTTCTGCGTTAAAAGAGTGCAAAAGTCAATGTTTATTCAAGCCAGAAAAGCCACTCCACATCTCACTACAGAAAAAGGAAGTGAACCGTTTTTCCAAAGTTTCTGTGTTATATTTGATATCTAACTGTTCCATTGCTAGCAACTTTAAAATTAGTAAGAACAAAGTTTAAGAACCCTTTGACATTATTGGCTCCATCACTCAGCTCATAAGGTCAAAATGTAGTCTACATAGTCAGGTAATATAAACTAAAAGAACAGAACGCTGTGGTTGCATTTTATACCAGTATCCCAAATTGTCAGCTTCAATCGCTTTCCTCCTACTGTTAGCTGCTTGATCTTAAAATCCACACCTTCACACAAAGACAAAGACAAAGAATCTCAATGCATAATCATTACAGAGAACTCAATTTCCAGTAGATCAACTGAAGTTACAATTTTCTATTAGAGTAAACATACGCAACTTCATAATTAATTATCTAATCACACAGTTAAGTAGTTTAAGCATTGAAGAATCCAACATAAAAATAAGGCCCAACTACTTGTGGTTGACAAAAAGAAACAGATTTTACTTGCTATATAAACGTCACCAACTAATAAATCTTTCTAAAATAAGGAGCTCTTAATATATCTGATTAAGAACAATCAACAAGGAGCAAAAACTCATAACTGGCAACCATGTTTTATAATCACTGAACAAGTTTCAACCATGAAGAGAGATCCAAAGGCGTTACAGACTGTTAGCTAGCTAAGAATCCATAGAAGAGTAAAAAGAAAGCAAAGGACAGAGAAGGTTTTAATACCAATGGTTGGTGCAATATCCTCAACGGAACTGGAAATGAAACTGACAAGAAGACTGCTTTTGCCAACCCCAGAATCACCGATCAACAAGATCTTGAATGATAGATCATATGATCCACTGCTTTGCCCTGAAGATGATCCCATTCTTATTCTTCCAATCCAAGAAATCAAAACCCTTTACCGTCTCTCCCTCCTTTTCTTTTCTTTTTATTTAGTGCTATCTACACTTTGTTTCAAGACAATTTTGAACTAAAAATTCCCTTTTCGACAATAATCTAGACTGTGTCTGCGTTGTCTGTAATGATGATCAGGGCGGTTGGGCTTATTTTTTTTCCCTCTCTCTTAATAAGTACAGAGCGAAAGAGAAAGAAATGTGCGTGCTACCTGTGTAGGGGGGATTAAGGAGAGAAAAGGAGGAAAGAAAAGTAATGGCATCAATGTTTTCTTTTAAGAAAGAGAGTGAAGCTAAAGAAAACGGCTAACTCGCTGGAGAGTAAGAGAAACACGTGACACCAACGTTATTCTTTACTCTTGAGTGTCTTTACTCTTTAGCCTTCCTGGATTCTCTCTTTTTGAGTAAATTATCTTCCATCCCTGGATTTTGAAAGTAATTACCACTTAGTCCTTAATGTCTTAAAACCTACAACATGTCTTAAAAAGAGGACTTGGATGCAAGCTTACACTTCCCACTATTTCTTCAGCAGCACTTGAATTTACAACGTTAGATATATTGTAGTGTGATAATTCATCTTATCACTTAATAATTTAACCACTTATTCTGTAGTTGCATTAGCTAATAAAAGTATAATTCAATTATAACTAATAAAATGCATTATTTTCTTAAAAAAGGAAAGTAAATGTTACTTTTTTTCATTGAATCAAAAGCAAGTGATCACGAAAGAAATATTAAGTATATTCACTTATTATGTCATAAAAAAATTATCTTTTTTTTTATAACTTGACTAATTACTCCATAATTATGATAATTCTGACTAATTAAGTCAAGTTTTAATTAAAAAAAAGTACTTCATTGTCTTAAAAATTAAAATATTTTGAAAAAAAACACCATTTACTTCACAAAAACATTTGCTTCTTCCGTGTTGGTTTCCTTTGAAAATTTAAAGCATCAAAAGCTACATTTGGAATTTATAAATGACAATAGTCAAGGGACTAAACTATAAACATAAGAGAATAAAGTTACAATGAGGTTTGCAATTCAGGCACTAGAGAATAATTTACTCGTCCTTTTTTTTTTATTCTTGCCCCGAGATGCGATGCCGTTTTCGCGGAACACGGCCAGTTGGGGTTACTCTCCCACGCGCGGTGTTAGCACGCTCCGACCGTCAGGTGAGGGGGTATTGTCACGGTAGATTAGGCAAAGTGTTCAGTTCATTTATTCAAAAGCTGTGGAGGGGCCTGAAGCCGTAGCTATAGATAAATCAAAACCATCTGCATGCATCCCACTTGTTCAATTTCTTTAGGGATTATAGCGATGCATTTTTTGGACTTTCTTTCAAAAGAAATATTTTGGAATTTTCTTTTCTCGGAGAATTTCTTTTGATAATTTGTGACAGCAGCAGCAACTCCATCAGACGAGTATTTGAGCCAAGGAATGGAAGAAAAGGGTGGTAGTAAGACAACATCATTAACATGTACAGTTAGAAGCGCCCACAACCTTGAAGGCTTGTGTTTTTTGAACTCATCAAATTAGCACATGGCATGCGAGTTTTGTCTGTGGGCTCAACCAAAAAGTTACCTTCTAGTTTGTGCCGATCACAGAAATAATTGAAAGGTTGATGTAAATTTAATTTTTGGTATAAATCATGTGGAAGTCCAGTCCTTTAATACTTGCGTGCGTGGGGGGCTTGGCTGTTTTGCTTCCATGGCAGAGCAAAGCTAAGCTTATGAGGGAGAGGAGAATAGCTTGAATGGTGGAAGACAATCTTAAGAGGTAAAGAAGAATAACACAGACGCTTTGGCCCCATCGGTAGGCTGCGTCCCTTTCTTTAGAATCCAAGAAAGCACCTCTCCCGGTGGTGATAGCAGCTAGCAATCACCACCGTCACGCCTTTGAACTTTGTGTTTAGTAGACCTGTCCAAATCATTCCTTAAATACTTTGTGATTTACTAAGATTTTGGGCACAATTGGTCTAAAATTGTGGACTCCATGTTTGCACGTTCAACTTGCAGGGTCTGCCTGGGTCTTTAAAGATTGTAGACCAAGTTTGGTGATTATGATCCTTGAACATGGGTATGGAACCACTGGCCTTTTTTAATTTATTTTATTTCTTTGGTTTCTTGCTCAAGTGAAGAATACACTGGCCATACTTGTGAAATTACTCACCAATAGGAGGAGCTCGTTCCTTGGGACACTGCACACGTGCATCCCTGTGGATATGGTATTTGACAATAGGTACACCCAGAACAAGCTTGAGATATTGCTGGGAAGTGTGATAAAAATTAATTCTTAAAGTATTTTTTTATTTGAAAATATATTAAAATAATTTTTTTATTTTTAAAAATTTATTTTTGATATTAGCACATCAAAACGATTCAAAAACATTAAAATATTAATTTGAAAAAAAACTCAAATTTTAATGGAAGATAGATTCAACCTCAATGCCAAACGAGCACTTAATATTATATATATTTAAACCCGAATTCAAAACTATTATTCATATATACTCATTACATAGTAGATATGAGTTTTATATACCAAAACCTAACATAGTGTATGTTTGCAGTTCTCATTACTATAATAGTTTTACTACTTTTCAACTTAATCCAAAATTAAACAGAAACTTAGTAATAATATTGTCGTATTTGCAAAAATAAACACAAAACCCTAAAAATATAAAGAATCAAGATCAATTTTTAGTCATAAAAACCCACAAAATCCTTAATAACTATAATTAAAAATTGAAAAACAAGAAATAAAAGCTCAAATAAAGAAAATGAAAGGCTAGGGTTTTGTTTTTCCCCATAAAAAAACAAAAAAAAACATGAAATTAAATGAAAAAACAACAACTAAAAGGTTTAAAAGAAGTGAGAGAAAAGGAGAAATTGTTAATACTTTTAGAGATTTCAAAATAAGGCATAAAAGAGAGGATTTGATAAAAAAAAAAAAAACAATTTGAGAATATGAGTGAAATAAATGCTTTATGTCCAAGTAAAGATTGAGGAGATAGATAATGGAAGCTCAAGCTGGGTGGAGTTGGTAACTACGCGAGGAAGTTGTTATTATTGTTACTGATCTCTAGCTAGGTCTATAATGAGACAGAAAAGAGCGTGAGAGACAGAATTCTAACTCTACACACAGACACAGAGTTAATAATAGGATTGTAAACTTTATTAACTTTATGAATATAAAGAGATTTTGAGTCAAGTTTCAAGTTGGGTAAAGTAAGATTCATTACTCACTTGAAAATTGACTTTATCCTTACCAGCCATGCTCGAACCAGAACTATCCATAAAATATCTTACTCATTTAGATCAATATCAATTAGATCCAGGTAAAGTTGTAATCCTTAATATCAAAGTTTATTAAACCAAGTGATCAATTGATGCAATTTTACCAATCAATTCTTTTGAATTAAATTAAATCTCAACACAAGATTGTGGTGGACTTTTATAATTCAAATCCAAAAGGTTTTTATTTAAAATAATGTGTGAGAGAATAATATAAAATCATATTATGAGGTCTTATCCAATTAATATTTTGCATGATACTCTTTTTTTTTTCTATTCTTGATTTGTGTTTAACATATTTCAAAACACTTTTCTAAATCTAATTATAAGAAACTATAGTTAGATGTGTGTTTGTTTTGTAGAAAATATTTTTCTAAAACATAATTTATTTTTTTATTGGTGGATATGTTAGGGAAAATATTTTCATCCAAAAATTAAGCTATTGTTTTTTATGTAATAGTTATGGATTGACAATAATAAAATAAAAAAATGATAGTGATAGTAGTAGCGGTGATTATGGTAGTGACGATGGTGGTGGATAGTTAGGGCTGGCAATAACAATTTTATTGTGGTAATGAAGGTATTTATAATGTCGATAATGTTTGTGTCGAGTGGTGGTGGGATTGTTGTGTTAAGTTTCATGAAACATACACGCAGTGAAAACAATAAATTAAAAAAAATATTAAAGTTCCAATGATTCTATTAGACAAATCTAGAGTTGTTTGGGGTTTATGTGAAGATGACATGAACATTATATGTTCATTTTAGCTTTGAATATTTGCTTCAAGACTGTGTTATCACAAACTACAAGACGTTCAAATGTTTTTAAAAGAGAAATTTCTTAAACCCTTTTAAAAGAGAGAGATTGTTATATCTTAGAGTGCTAACTCTTTTCTTTTGTGTTTTAAGTGTTTTTATATTGTACTCTACTCACCTTCTCTTTCTAAAAAAATAAGAGATATAACATTCCATTTATAACGAAACCTAAAAACCGTATAAATAGTAAAATATCAATTTGCCCCTTAAATAATATCACATATATTATTTAAAGATAATTTTAGAAATTTATTTATGAAATTCTTATTTGATTGTTTCTGGGTCTAGAATTGTAATCCCTTGTATTATTTACATTATAATTCTCAATTTCTACAATTTATTTGCAATCAAGTCAAACTTGATTAATCATCATATTTTAATTTCTAACCAATACTTCTTATATGTGTGTGACCTATTAAGATTGATTTGACATGTCTAAAAGCAACTTGGACGACTGGTAAAAATGTAGATTGACTATAAAAAATTAAAGATAATTTTTATTTAAAATATTAAGATGACAACATATTTAAATGACCTAAGTCAACCTGTCAAATCTACAACCTGAGTCATAGAACTATGATAACCTCATAGAAAGTAAATCAAAACAAATTATGAAGCTCATTCCTTGATAAATCCAGTATTAAATGATGAAATTGAAAAAAATCATTGCGAGTCAACCCAGGTAACCCGTCAAACCTTTGGCCTGGATCATAAGATTGGGATAGCCTCATAAAAAAAATCAAAACAAATTATAGAGCCCAATTCTTAATCAACTCAATGTTGAATACTAAAATTGAGAGGAAAAAAACCAATACAAAAGAGAACAAAAAAAAAAAAGCCTGAGCCAACCTGGGCATGGCTCACTTGCTAGTCATCTTAATTTAATGTTATATTAGACGGTGGATAAGCATCTTCCTTCCTTTAATTTCTTTTTGAAAAAGCATAGACGGTGTATCATTTGCTACTCTAGAATTCGACAACTTTCTCTAAAAATTGATTTAACCTATTTTGATAAAATAAAAACTAAAAAAACAATCTAGAGACATTAACAAACATATCCATACCTTTAAACAACTCAAAAATTGATATAAAAAAAAGGAATCAATTTGAATTAAAAAAAAAACTTCTTGATATCATATTTACTCTCTTATGCAAGATAAAGATCAAAGCACACCATCGTGGAACACCTCTCATCAAATGAAACTTGTAAATATCAAGATCAATCTTTTTTGTGGTTGAAATCGGTATCAACCTATGCTTTTCTCTTTCTAGCATCAAAATTCGAGGCATCTCTCTTATCTTTCCCAAATCAAGAAACTGAAAAATAAAATAAAAAATTATATAAAAAGTGAGTTTTCAAAAACTAAAGGGGTAAAAAATTTATCAATTGAAAAGTAAAAAGATCAAAATTAACTTTTTGTCTTAATTTTAAAATATCCATCTAATTTTCCTATGTTTTTAACTTTGATCCCATTTCTTTTAATTTTATCATTCCATAACAAGTAAAAAGCAATTGGCCACTAATTTAGCAAAATCTATCCCTATCGTCAAATCCGGCAACTTCTTAGAGAACATTAGAGAGATATCAAAGGAAATAACGATTTGGAATTGGGATGATAGCATGACGAGAATGAAAAATAAAAGTGTAGAAAATAAATAAAAAATAAAAAATAGAATGATTGCGAACTTAACCACCGAAGCATAATTTTGGCTCTTTTAATCCAAAAAGAAAAAAAGTTTGATTACAAAAAAAAAAAAAAAAGTTCAAATTGTAAGGGGGAGTATAGTGAAATTGGCCACAGTCACATCTTAATTTATTTTAACATCATTATTGTAATTATAATTGTAATTGTAACGGTTATTGTAAATTTGTAATATCGGAAAAGAAAACAAAGAGGGGAAATAAATGGAACTGAATTGCAGCATAAAGCCCGGCCCAAACGTAGTGGTCCACAGCCAAATCCAGTCCAAGTTCAACTAGGTGAGTGAGTGAGTGACTAATCTCCAAGTACAACCATTATCCCTGACAATCTCACGCTCAGAGTCAGAGGAAGCAGAAGTTAAAACATTCAATGGATAGAGAATGGGGTTCTAAGCCAGGCAGCGGAGGCGCCGCCTCCGCCCAGAACGAGGCAATCGACCGCCGTGAGCGTCTCAGACGTCTCGCCCTGGAGACAATCGATCTAGCAAAAGATCCCTATTTCATGCGCAACCACCTCGGCAGGTACAGTAGAGTTGTATTTTGTATTAGGTTTAGGTTTAGTTTTTTTTTTTTTTGAAAAAAAAATTAAGTTGATTGATTAATTGTTTGTTGGTGTTTGTAGTTATGAGTGTAAGCTGTGTCTGACTTTGCACAACAATGAAGGAAACTACTTGGCTCACACACAAGGGAAGCGCCATCAGACCAATTTGGCTAAGAGAGCTGCTCGTGAGGCTAAAGATGCGCCTGCCCTTCCTCAGCCTAACAAGCGCAAAGTTAACATTCGCAAGACAGGCAAGTCTCCAGTCTCCTTCCCTCCCGTTTTATTTGTTATTTTGTTGTTTAATTTATTATGTAGTGGATAGAAACTATGTTGATTGGTTTGGTGTTGAAGGTAGATTAACACGCATACAAAACACTAACCTTGTTTTCATTAGATCAATGAGTGCTTTGAGAAGTATGAAAGATCATGTTGCTTAATAAAAGAAAAGTGGAGTACTTGTTTGGGTGGTAGTTATTGAAAAAGCCACTACTAATAGCATGGTGAATTCATGTGATTGGAGTTTATTTGCCTAAGAATCTCCTTAATCTGATATTTTGGCTTCAAAGTAAAATGTACTGCATGGATTATTTTGATTCTTATAAGATTAAGATCCAGGTAGTGCCGTTGCTCATATATTTAGTGATGTCCCTTGAAAAAGCTTTGGAAAATAAACAGTGGTAGCTTATTGAGGTCAAGGGCAACAAAAGTTCTTGAATGAAAAAAACAGAAAAAAGGGAGGAAAAATAAAGGAAATGGGTCAGGTTCTTGAAATTGGTTGTTTGTAGTTTCTGGTGACAAGTTAAACTTAAAGGCCTCAACTTAGAACCAAACTGGCTTTCTTAGGATTTCATGCTGCTGCACATATTGCATGGCTTGGCCAGAAATATTGAATTTGGAGCTTGGGTTTAGTGTTATCAGACCTATGCAAACAATAACGCTGTTTGGTGGAAAGCAAAACATTCTGTGGTGCTTTGTGTTTTTTTTCTAGCTTAATTATGTCAAGGGTATTGTGGTAACTGTTGTTTATGAGTAGTCTGGAGTATGATGATTCCGTCCAACTTGGAAATATGTTCTTATAAAAGTTCCAATCTGGAAACAGAAGGACAGTCTTTCTTTAGACAAATTCTGTGGATATGAACTTTACAGTAAGAATTTGGTTCAGTGTAGTGATCTCTACTGTTGAGCACTAATCACAGTGTTTCCTTAGAGATTTGTCTGAATCTTTGTCTGAGAATTACTTATTTATGTGCATCCTTCATATCTTAACTTAATCATAAAAATCAATACTATATTGAGACCTCAGATTGGTTCTTAACTTCCTAACTGATAACTGTGTAGATGTGACTTGGTTTAGAATGCAAGCTAGGAAATTCCTACTGTCCTGCCAAGACATGGTGGAGGTGAGCTTGTCTGTATGTTGCTTCACAAAGACATTGTACTTCTAGGTGTTGACTACATCCAATTGTATTTCACTTCATATTTTGTTGTAATATTTCAAATTTTGTAAGATGGCAGTGTGGGTACTTGATCATAAACTTAAGAGTTAATGTTTTTGTCTGTCTTTGTCTTTGTGCAGTCAAAATCGGCAGGCCTGGTTACCGGGTGACAAAGCAATTTGATCCAGAGACAAAGCAGAGGTCTCTTCTCTTCCAGATTGAATATCCTGAGATAGAGGACAATACAAAGCCTAGGCATCGATTTATGTCATCTTATGAACAGGTAATCTCCATTTTGTTTTTTCTTTAACTCTCTCTTTTCAGTTGATCTCTTACCTTCTGCACATGTTAAGTGACAAAAAAATTTATTTGGTTGGCATTACTTATGAATTACAACTCAGCCTTTGCTTAAAAACTTAACTTTATCATTGATTTTGTCTGTAACTGCAATAATCAAATGGAGAAACCAAAAGCGTTATCTGTAACAATCAAAGAAAAACAAAGTGATAGAAACTGTTATTTATAAAATTGTTTGCAAACATATTGGTCAACTCAAGCAGCTTGTTGAAATCTAATGATGTAAAAAACTAAGCCATTCATAACTTTTACAAGCACTCTCTAAAATTCATCCCATGTCTGCACTGTTTATGGTAAACATCTCTGCATAAATTATTTTCTTTAATCTTGCATTGCACTTGAGATGAATCATGTTTTATCCTTTGATTAATATCGACCCCCCCGGCTTATGTTTTTCCTGGTAGATGAAAACTATGATCGGAACCTTCTAACTTAATTTATGTTGTCATGGATACAGAGAATTGAGGCCAATGATAAGAGGTTTCAATATCTTTTATTTGCAGCGGAACCTTATGAGATCATTTCTTTCAAGGCAAGTTGAAAGATGTTCATTGCATGTTTCTTTCTTTTAAGTTGATGGTTAGTTCTGGAAACATTTATCATTTGT
>Ga0325411_1008869_pt1 | contig 10828 bp, 7 predicted proteins | sample PopdelMetagenome_13_FD_206181 | JGI IMG/M metagenome (GOLD analysis project Ga0325411, IMG submission 206181) | Populus deltoides microbial communities from Bellville, Georgia, United States - Xylem-PdIQD-R4 | ecosystem: Host-associated > Plants > Phyllosphere > Stem > Wood/Secondary xylem...
TGAAATACCATTAGTGGATCCTCTAACCTTGACATTTGTTGTTATCATTGTTTAATCCTTACGTTAATCTTCCATCTCAAAGTTCTCATCAACTTCTTTATTATTATTATTATTATTATTATTATTACTATTATTGTTGTTGTTATTGTGTTGCTGTTAACTATAATTTATACAATTAACCTCTCTGTGGTTCGACCCCGGTCTTGCCGGGTTATTTATTACTTCGACACTCCTGCACTTGGGAGAAGACATCAATCTTTTGGTCGTGTCAGTCAACTCAGGCTAATCTTTGAAACTCATCAATAAGTCATGAAGTTGAGATTAACCCCTTATAAGACAAACTCAAAAAAATTATGAAGTCAAATCATTAATCAACAAAATACCGAGGGATAAAAAAAAAATTCAATCAAAAAATAATAAAAAAGTAAATATTAATAAAAAATGAGGGGAAATTTGACATATATATCAAATAAAACAAAACGCCTAGGGATAAAATTGAAAAAAAATTAAGAATATAATAAAAAATAGCAATGAAAAGAATAAGGACTAAATTTGATATAAAAATTAAATGAAATCAAATGGTAAGGGATGAAATAAAAAAATCAATAAAAAAAAATTCATAACAAAATAAATAACGATCAAAAAAATAAAAATTTAATAAAAAATGACATGACTTGACACATTTAAATTTTGATAGGCCAATGCGATCCGCGATAAGAGGATAGAGATAAAAGGAAGAAGAAGAAAAAAAAACCATCAAAGCCCAATCACTGGCCATCCAACGACTTGTGTCGAATTACCAAGAAGAATACGTGCATGAAACTTCAACGCCGTCATGAAAGTTGTTGTTTGGCCACTGAATAACTTCTCAAGCATTGCTTAAACACCATAAATGTCTCTTACTTATTAGCACATGCATTGACTGCACAAACTTATTCACCATAATTCCATTTTGTTTTAATTTTAATTTTAGTCTTTTAATACTTAATTATTTTAAATTAGTAAATTTTTATTTTATTTTATAAAATTAAGCATGAATAAACACAAAAAATTTCTCTAATATTAAAAAATTCTCATATCAACACAGCTAAAATAAATTACCAAATCAAATCCTAAATAAAATAAAAAAAAAGTACATGTGAAAAGATTAAAAAAAAAAGTTGAGTGTTTTAAAAAAAGAAGACATGAACTTCCCTTGACTGTAATATACTGAGAGTACTTTTGTTTCCTTTTTTTTTTTTTGTTGTCTTATTCACATATAGTTGGAAACTTGGAATCAACCACTCTTCTAAGTTCTAAGATCCTTGACCTAGATATACCCTCTGGTAAAACGTTGAAAATGAAAAAAAAAAAACCCATATACTGGTAACAAAATACTTTTTTTTTTTTTTTAAAATGAGAACCTGTTCTTAACTTCTTATATTGTTTGTAAATATGGAAAAACTAAATTTACATTGAAAATGTGAAATCGACACCAAAAAAAAAAAAAAAAAAAACAAATGAAAGTGGAAAAGGTTTAAGAATATAAAGAAAGCCATTCCTTTTGCTTTGCCTTTTTTCTCCCCTCTTCTCCTTTTGATCCTTTACACAACCATGTACCCATCAGAGCAGGGTTGTTTAGCTGGCATCTTCATGAACACACACACACCCACGTTGTTTGACCTCTTTTCGTAGTTTTCTCCGTCTTTCTTTGAGACAAAAACAAGTGTTCCTTTCTTGTTCTTTTAATAACACTTTAACCCCACCAGCCCACCACCACCTCCTCCTCCTCCTCTCTCCGGGATTTTTTTAATCAATTAATTATATCTCTCCTATGTCTATGAATTCTCCTCATTTCTATCCATCCAAAGACACAAACTTTACCTTTATTTGTCTCTTCAATGGCTATCCCATCACCACCTTTCTCTCTTTCAAAACACTCCTTATCCAATTCCCCTTCATTTCATGCTTCCAACCCTTCATTAGATCCCTCTAAAGCTTCAGCCTTGGGAACCCAAAATGTAAACTTTTCGTCTTTCTCTCTGTGTATGGATATAAAGATGTTATATTTATTTAGCTTCTTTTTGTTGGTTTATCTGTTTATTGCTTATCTTGTTGCAGGTCTTTGGTTCTAAGGCTAATTTAGGAGGAGTTGAGCAGACCCATTTGAGATTGTGGAATAATTTGAAGTAAGTTGTTGTGATTGCCTTGGTTTTGTATTGATTTTCCTTCTCTTGTTGTCAAAAGTTACTGTTTTATTTCATTTTCTTATTGCTGTTTAATTTCTGTTGCTAAATCAATAATTAACTCAAATTTTAATTTTAATGTTGTACTGTTATTTTAACCAGAGGTTTATCTTGAACTATTTTGTTTTTGATTTATTGAGCTGAATTGATTTCAAAATCAATCTTGATATGACTTTGTATTCATAATTTAATCATAGAATATCTGGGATCTGACACTAGAAGACTTTACGGGGATCTTCAAAATGACAAGTTAAAGTTGCAGGTGGATGCATGTGGTTGTTTTATACAAAGAATTATTCTTTCTGTACTTCAAAAATGTATAGTATAGTGCAAGGACATAACTTGCCTCATTATTATTTTTATCTGTCTACGTTTTTCTTGAGTTAAAAACATATATTGTTTTATCAATTTTCATTTACTCTTGCCATCCCTTGGTTAAAATACTGAGGACTTTTCCCCAGCTGATGATTTATCCGGTGATGTTGAGGATATTACTGCCTGGTGATTTTCTGATGATTTTTTTTTTTCTATAAACATCTAAGTCTTTTTAATCATCTACTTTATTTATAGGAGAGATTGTATAGTATAAGACAATGACTACAACCAGCAACCTTTGGTATTGAGCTTAAGAAAGAAAGATAAGCCTGTCTTTGATTTAATACAAGTTTTTTGCCATCTACTTCATTAGTTTGTTGCATATTTGCATATTCTACTAAATTGGCTTTCTTCAACGATTTCAGGACAAATTCAGATTTGAGATTACGGGCTTCCAGGGAGCCTCCTGTACTGACTAAGGAACTTAAAAGTGACAAATCCGAGCGCATGGAAAGAATCGAACATGGTTCTGATTTATTTGATGAGATGAAACAACGGTTCCTGAGCTTCAAAAAGCATAAATACATGTAAGGAGAGAAGAGCTTTGGCCTGATGTGATTTTTCTTTGATGGAAACTTATCTTGTCCTCTAATGTGAGGTAAAATTTGATCAGGCAAAACTTGGAACTCTACGAAAAGCTTGCCAAAGGTCAAGCACCAAAGGTAATACCGTTTTCTTATTTTTTTGAAGTATATTGTGCAAATTCTGGATGCATCTTAGCATCTTGTTTGGCTTTTACTGTGATTTTGATGCTGAATGTCAAAAAAATATTATTACACTTCAACTAACAAATCCAAGTGCAGTTTATGGTGATTGCTTGTGCAGACTCAAGGGTTTGCCCTTCGTCCATCTTAGGATTCCAGCCTGGTGAAGCTTTTGTCGTTCGCAATGTTGCAAACATGGTGCCACCCTATGAGGTATATGATACTTTGCATCTAATATGTCCTAACATCATGTATGTGTTTTATTTGAAGCATTGATGCCTTGGAGTGAACACTTACAAAACAATAGTTTTACTAAATATGTTTACCAGCATCTGTTCTTTTTGTTTGATATTGGTTCTATTTATGCAGAATGGACCATCTGAAACAAATGCAGGCTTAGAGTTTGCTGTAAATTCTCTGAAAGTAAGTTATACACGCCTACAACTCTAGGCTTCTTTCTTTTCTCGCATTCCCTTAATGGGTTTATACAACGGAGTTATACAAAGTATATGTGCATATTGTCAAAACTGAATTATAAGTAGGACACCAGGCTATAAAGTAAAGCTGATGACTCATATTACCCATTTAATCATGGACAGTAAGGGCATTAGCATCTGGGAAGTATTATATCTAGAGCCAGAAGTGCTCTTTGTCCAGCTTTAGAATATGCAACAGTATGGAAACTGGTTACTTTTGAAGTCTCCTAGATCATATTTATCTTTATTTGACAAATCATAAATAATTCCTTTTGCAGGTTGAAAACATTTTAGTAATTGGTCACAGTCAATGCGGAGGCATTCGCGCTCTAATGAGTATGCATGATGACGTAGAAACAAGGTCCAGTCAAGATAACACATGCTTTGAAATCTAGTCGTTTCTTGCAATCATCAAATATCATACTTGTTAAAGGTGTGGATTTATGTTTATCCCTCTATTTTAGCTTTTCTACAATTTTCTATCTTCAGTAGCCTCATTGGAAGTTGGGTTTCTGTGGGGATGAATGCAAGAGTAAGAACTAAGGCAGCCACGAAACTTCTGAACTTTGACCAGCAGTGCAAACATTGTGAAAAGGTGATTATGCTTTACTGAATTTAAAAGGCTATGATTCCTGCCTTACCCAGCGTGCTTGTCTGCATATCTAGTTTCTCTCTCTCTCTCTAAGGATTGAGAACAAACCCCTTTTCGTAAGATTTTTCTTTTATGCTTGAGCATTTTCCTTCAGTTCTGAGCTTGGAGTTTGTAGTTTTGATGCATATTTTGCTTGCTCCAAGCATTTTCCCTATTCTGTTAATTTGTTTTTATCCAGTTCTTTCTTTCATTAAATAGTTGATGGTGACCAACTTGATGCTTTTGAAATTTGTGGCCAATATCTGAGAAATGGAACGAGAAGTTTAATAACTGCATGTTTGCTACTGGATTGGGTCTAGATTGATCCTTTTTACTGTTTTACTTTATCACAACTCTGGCAATCTTCCCTGTGTGTACCCCTCTATGAACTTGGGAAGGGGACAGCCCTACTTTGCGAAGGCAACTGTTTTTTCTCCAATCCCATTTCTATTCCTGTTTAATATTGAAAGTTTTGGGCCGTGATGCCTACATGAAATTTCTTCTTAATGAATAATAGGTTTTGCGGGTAGACAAGAATATATTTGATAAGAGGTGGCTTACAAAACTTACACTATGGTCATGCCGGATGATTTGTTCCTGACATTGTTTCTACAGGAATCAGTCAACTGTTCATTGGCAAACCTCCTCACTTATCCATGGGTGGAAGAAAAAGTGAGGAATGGGGAACTTGCTATTCACGGTGCCTATTATGACTTCGTCGACTGTGCATTTGAGAAATGGACTCTGGATTACAAGGAAAGCAATCTGAAGGACAAAGGTGGGAGAGTTGCAGTAAAAGACCGAGCATTTTGGTTCTGAATTTGATTTATCCATATGTTGTTGTTGTTTAGTCTTCTTAGTGCTTTGTTTATATACTGTGAAGACACAGACAGACAGACAGAGAAAAATAATGTTATTCCTCGAATTCCAGGGAACAACTACTATGTTATATGTGTGGTTGTATTATAATCCAATTTGATGTCATAATTTGTAATGTGCTGTTGTATAACTCTAACCTTCGTAGTTCATAATGCAGAAATGCTTCCAAATCCCAGATTCTGATGGATGATATTTGGCATAATAATTTTCTTCGTGTCTGATTGCATGGATAAGCAAGAGCTGAAGGTAAATTAGTATGACTTAAATTCGTTCATCCCTGTAGATGTAAACTTACTGCGGAAGTTGCTGGTTTCTCAAAAGCATTAGGGCAAAGTAGACTTGTGAGTGTATATTATAGAAAAACTAATTCACGTGACGATTTGCTATGCTCAATGTACTGCACATACACGTACAAATCACTGTATAGATTTCAATAAAGATTCCTGAATGATTCAAGATAGAGAATTAAAGTGAAAAAAGCAGGAAAACTAAGTGACATTTTCAATAATTTTATTAGATACCATTGAATATTTTTTTAATGGGATATTTTTTTATTATTATATTAGAAAGTTCTATTTGTACAACCCTATTTCATGGTCTATTAGTCCAAGTCTTCATGAAGCCTATCTCACTAGCCTAGCAGGAGAATCTAAATATTCTAGGTCCAAATCATGAAGTAAAAGTGTGACGTGAACGATGCATTGAATTTGGTTTGAGGAGGCCCCTGGTGAAGAAGAAGAGCTAGTCAAACCTAGATGTATCAGATTTCACCATATTTCAAGGGGATATTTGAAAGCTGATATGTTATACCAGTGTAAGCCGACGTCATAGGTGAGAAGTTGAACTACCAACGCACAGATTTTCCTACCAACTCACCCTTCTCCACCTCCAACATCTATAAAAATCCAACCTGTGATTGCTAAAAGCCTAGGACTCTCCTCTCTCAAAGCCATTGCCATGTCCACAACCATGGCCAATCATAACTTCCCATTATTTATCTTACGGTTTTTCCCGCTCTTTGTGATCAGTAGTTTGTCACTGATGAACAGCCAGACAATTCTTGTTGAAGCCCGGCAACTCCTGGAGGTAACATTGCCTGAGCTTCCCAAGCCTGAATTGCCTAAGTTGCCACCACTGCCTGAATTCCCAAAACCTGAACTGCCAGAACTGCCAGAATTTGAAATACCAAAACTGCCTGAATTGCCACCTTTTCTTCATTTTCCTGAGCTGCCTAAGCCCGCATTGCCAACTATTCCCAGCGGCATCAACCCATCTCACTCAACTACTAGTCCTTGATGATCAACATATCATCTAGAAAATGTTTTATGTTATGGTAAACTTCATCCAGTTTGCTTGGTGTACTATTATCTGCTGTGGTGATTTACTGCTCTCTACTATCTCTTCATGTAATTTTTTCTATCTGTTACAGAAATATGCACTTACATTTACAATCAAGCTTTAATGTATAATTGAATGTCGTAGTCCCAACATCATGGTTTTTCTTTAATCAAAGCGGAGAAGTAGATTTAATCTTGATATACAAAAACTAATACGAAAAAAATCAACTTAAGGTCAATTTGCTTAATTTTGCCAATCATTTAAGATGAAGAGTATAATGAGAGTGGTGTATTTCTAAATTGTACAAAGCATAAGTGAATGTCTCTAAGGCGTATTCCTCCTATCGGAGAAGGACTTCATACTACACAAGATAATTGCAGAGCAGTAGCTCATTATTCTGTAACTCACAGAAGGTGTAAGAGAACTGCAAGAGAGTGAGAGGTATGGCACCCCTTTCCAAAACCAACGAGGCACATGCCGTGTGCATCCCATATCCTCTGCTCAAGGTCACATAACTCCTCTGCTCAAAGTTGCAAAATGACTAATCCCAAAGGCTTTCACATCACCTTTGTCAACTCTGAATACAATCACAGACGCTTGCTCAAGTCCAGATCCTCCATACTCACTTAATGGCCTTCCAGTTCTCCCTCTGATCGATGCTGATGTTTCCCAGGACAGTTCATTTCTTTGTAACTCTATCCCAAGCTCTTTCTCAATCCCATATCGTGAGCTCCTTGCCGAACTAATTCATCAAATGTTGTCCCACCTGTAACTTGCATAGTTGCAGATGATGGCATGTACTTCACTCTCGAAGTGAAGGAGGAATTTCAAGTCCCTATTGTCTTGTTTTGGACTTCAAGTGCCTATGTTTTTTTGGCCTTTGCACAATATAAACTACCAATTACCAACACACAAAATTTTCCTGCCAAGTGCAAACTAACCCTTCCAAATTCCTCCCTATTCTCCTCATTCTACATGTATAAAAGCCCATCAATTGCACAGAGCAATCCATTGCAAACCACACTTCCTTGCTCTTTGTGATCAGCGAAACTCTGCTTTCTCTCAAAGCCATTGCTAACTATCTCCACAGCTATGGCTTATCGTCACTTCCCATCATCCATTTTACCACTTGTGGTGATTAGTATGTCATTGATGAATAGCCAGACAATTCTGGTAGAGGCACGCCAACTCCTGGAGGCACCATTGCCTGAGCTTCCAAAGCCTGAACTTCCTGAACTTCCCAAACCTGAATTGCCTGAGCTTCCTAAGCCTGAATTCCCTGAATTGCCACCAAAACCTGAATTGCCAAAGTTTGAAGTGCCTCAACTGCCTCAACTGCCAACTTTTCCCCATTTGCCCGAGCTGCCTAAGCCCACATTGCCAACTATTCCTAAGGAGATCAACCCATCTCACTCAACAGCTAGTCCTTGAATAATCATACCACGTTCTTCATCTTTTCTTGGTGTAGTATTGCCAGATAATTAACATACCGTTCTCTATTTCTTTACTGTTCACTACAGAGGGTTTGCATACTTGTGTTGGGTCATTGTTATTTTTATTTTCTACTACATATTCAGTTATAATACATGTATTATACTTATACTCTTTTCATTTGGTTCTGAACTGTATATTGCTTTAGCACAAACCATTTCTGTCACTACTTTTTTCCTTTGAAATCCGATTTTCCAACGACAATCGGGTCAAAAATTATTAGTGGACATATATATATATATATATCATTTTTTTAAACTATTTTTTTTAATAAAATCGACCAACATCAATTTGGTTATTGAAGGATGCCACACAAAAATAGCTCTCAAAATAAAACTTGCATAAACCCTGATTAACTTAATTTTCTAGCCAGGTTTGTCTCAGACAATCTCATAGAACTCTTAATTTTCCAGCATACATATGCTTGTAAGCCCCCAGAATTTATAAAAGAAAATATGGCAGGATTCAGATGTTTTCTTATCTTGGCTATCTTCATGGCTTTGTCAGTTTCAGGAGGTGAAGCAGCTCGTCATCTCCTGCAATTCCCACCTCTACCTTCTGTACCGAATTTGCCGAAACCAACATTGCCTTCTATGCCAACACTACCGCAGCTCACATTGCCAACCTCGCCAAAATCTCAACTGTCATTGCCTAAGCCTACTTTACCTACACTCCCTAGCCTGCCAACCATGCCTTCTCTCCCTAAGGTCGCATTGCCTCCACTGCCAACCATGCCTTCAATCCCCTTCCTCTCCCCACCTCCTGGAAACTAGACCTTGTCATTTGTTTGTTCCTGGCTTAGTTCAACTACTTCAGCATTGTTGGTTCCCATCTTTCTACAGTTATGACTGCCAGTTTCCACTAATAAATGGAAGTATCAATTGCTTACTAGTTCTTAATCAAGTTCCTTTCGAAGTCTGATAGATTTGAACAATGATGAATCATCATGAGTGTTTGGTAGTGGAGAGCATGAGACAATCACTCTAGCATCAGAATGAGGAAAGGTTAAATTATCTTTCGGAACAATCAACAAGACATGAGTAAGGAAAAAAAATAAAAATTCTTATACAAGGTATTGTACAGATTGACAAGCTTGCAGGTAGATCCTTTAATTTCTAGCTCCATCAAGCTTGTGTTTTAATCATAATTTCTTATCATCATATGAACCATGATGAATAGTTTTACACAGAGACTCCGTATTATACAACTGATTAAAAATCTTTAAGTAATTTCCGAACTTGTTCTAATGTGACAAATAGCACAACAGTAAAAGGTCCTTGTCTTGAAATTGTTGGGATAAAGCCCTTATACAAGGCCATAGGACCCTCTGCCTTGACAGTCTTCATTGCACAATCTAATGCACCCTTATAAGGTGGTTCAACCCCGGGCTCAACCTTCATGTTCATAACTCTAGTCTTGATCACATCAATAGGGTTTGAAGCAACGGAAGCCACAAAACCAGCCAGAAAACTTGCTGCGACATGGGTGCCGATCCCATCACTCATCAAACCCTTCTCCAAGATCATCTCCTTGGCTTGGTCATATGATGCAAGCTGTGATGCAGTCACAATCATGGCACGGTTGACAGTAAGACCCGAACCCCGCCACAGACTAGCGACACCCTCCTGCTTTGACATTTGACTTAAGGCATCGACAACACTCTTGTAGTTTCTGCGCTGATCGATTGGGAGACGTCCATCAGCCTGCATACGGACCATCGCTACATCAGCAGGGTTACCAACAGCAGCCCCGACAGCACCGGAGATTAGTCCAGCCACGATCTTACGTACAAGTGGCATGGTATTAGTATCTGGATCCGTCCATTTATGTTTGAGGACATCATAAAGGCCCATACGGGTGGTGGAGTATAAGGTTTGGCGAAGGATGGTAGCGGAGACACCAGAGAAAAGGGCGGCAGCACCCTCAGATTGGATGATACGGAGACCAATTGAAAGGGGTCCCACACGGGGTGGAGGAGGGAGTTCTAAGGTGGTCGGTAAGGAGATGTTGGCCGTAGAGCTCAACGCAAAAGCAGGGCGATAGGATTGCACGGAAGATGGATTTGGGATGTGGGATTCACCTTGAAGTTGCATACGGACCTTGATTAAATCCAAAGGATGAGTGGAAGCACCGGCAATGATGGAGGCAACACCACCTTCAGCAAAACCTTTCAAACCCATGTTATAATTTCTAATGGGACTTTCAAAAGCTGATGATCAAAGAAAGAATTGAACGATGTGAATATATATGAAAGAGAGAAGTGAGATGTAGTGGTGTGTTGATGAGTGTTATGGCCATCATCCATCCATATTTATATATAGAGTCGACTGGGAGCAGGGAAAGAACACAGAAGCTTTCAACCTTCATGGAAGCTTGACGCGGCAATCCAACTACACAAGTGTTTTTGCTTGTGCCTCTTTATGGCAGTCTTGGTTTGACCTTGACAATTGAATAATCATATACTATTCAACTCTCTGTCACTAATGGTATTTTATTATTTATGGCACTTGTTCTTCGGGTTCCATGAGAGAGACCTGATCAACATGCAATAAATTAACACTCGATGTCTCGATCAATAGCCCGTTGATCCTGTCCAAATTTATTCTAAATCTTCAGAATTTCTTTCTCCATATAATTTCAATTTCAAGTGCTCCCCAGTACTCTGTTCTTTCCATCTTGTGTACTGTGTCATCAGTACTCTGTTCTTTC
>Ga0325411_1008870_pt1 | contig 10828 bp, 10 predicted proteins | sample PopdelMetagenome_13_FD_206181 | JGI IMG/M metagenome (GOLD analysis project Ga0325411, IMG submission 206181) | Populus deltoides microbial communities from Bellville, Georgia, United States - Xylem-PdIQD-R4 | ecosystem: Host-associated > Plants > Phyllosphere > Stem > Wood/Secondary xylem...
TAATTTTAGATTTCATCCAGTCTATTCTAGTTGTGGCATGGGACATTGAATAATGATGTTTAACAGAAGAAATGAAATCAAATTGCAACAATTTAAGCTCATCTAGCTCTCAGAATTGGTACGTCAAGGTAGAGGTTGAAAGTTATTTGTAACTTTATTAAAAAACAAATTGAAACAGGTTAGCAATGATCATAAAAACAATTTAGAAATTTGCTTGAAAATGAATAGAAACAGGTTAGCAACAACCTTAAAATATTTAATAATTCTCCATGAAAACAAGTAGAAAAAATTTAGAGACATAATCATAAAAAAAAACTCTACTAAAAAATGTATAGGATAAAAAAAAAAAAAACCCCACGAAAACAATTCTGAACTCTGCTATAAAATTAAGAACAATTATGTTATGTTTATTTTTGCGTTTCAAAAACGTTTTTGAAAAAAAATAATTTTTATTTAATTTTTTTCTTTGCTTCAAATTAATATTTTTTTATATTTTTAAATCATTTTGATGCGCTGATATCAAAAATAATTTTTAAAAAATAAAAAATATATTATTTTGATACATTTCTGAGTAAAAACACCACCAGAAATTCGCCTAATACCAACGGCCTTACATACTGAATACTTCTGTCGGTAATTTGAGGTCACAATTACCGACAGAATTTTTTCCGTCCGTCATTCCGCCGGTATATACTGACGGACACATTCGATCGGTATTTACCGCCGGAATATTCAAAATTAAAAAAAAAAGACGGTTCGCTGACGTGAAGTTTTTTGCAGGTGATTTTATCAACGGAATTACAGAATATTAAAAAAAATACTTTGAAAAGCAACCACAACCACTCTCTCAAATATTCTTACAACAATTGAATTGAAAAATCATTTGAAAACTCTAATAAAAGACAAAAAGCACTAGGTCAACGAAAACCCTAAAATGTTAAGGAATGTACTTAAAACGAGTTTGAATAATTGAACAATGAATTGAAAACTCATTTGAAAACTCTACTTAAAGCCAAATTGGACTAGCTCAACGATGACCATAAAAATAATTTAAAACTTTATTTAAAAATATGCAAGAACAATTCTACAATTACTTAAAAAAATATTTTGAAAGTTGTAGTAAAAAATGAACAAAATTATGTCTACAAGGACCAGAAAAACAGTTCAAAACTCAGCTTAAAAAAAAGAAGAAGGAACAACTCAACAATGGATTGAAAAATTATTTAAAAAACCTGCTCGAAATCATTCAAGGAACTCTCTCACAACAAGGAAAAATCAAATTAGCAATAACTTAAGAAATCATTTCAAGAGAATCTCGTGCAAGAAAACCGACAACAATTTGAGAAATCATTTCAAGAAAATAAAAAAAAAAATTCATGTCAATAATTAAATAATCAACACAACAAAGACAACTCCATATTGGGACCAAATTGTTATACCGTAGAGATAAATCAATCGAATAAATTATAAAACTAATACCCTCCAATTCCTCCACAGAATATTTGATCACCATCCTTATATACTCTTAATAAGATCCCTAATGATATAATTATCACACAATAATGTGACCCTAACACTGCAATCTTCTCAAAATCAAGAAAAAAATGCATAAAAATGCTTAAGATTCGTAAAAACAGAGTTAAATATTCATGATCATGCTTAAAATGGATGAAAATACAAGAAGGTATCGAACATTACCAAACAAAATCAAAGAAAAGAGTAACCGACACATGAAAACCACGCTCTAGCTACTGTTGAAAGTTGACTCTTTATTGATCATGTGGGGGTGCACATGGGAGAAAAGATAATGAGAGCGTGTTTAGCAGTGTGATTGCCGGTGCTTTTCAAATAATTTTTCATGCCAAAATATATGCTAATGATGTTTTTTTATTTTTTAAAAATCATTTTTGATATCATCACATCAAAACGATCCGAAACGTATAAACCATATTAAATTTTAATAAAAAAAATTCAAATTTTTTAAAAACACAGCCGCAGCCGCGTTTCCAAATGTTACCTAATAAATGATGTCAAGGTTGATTTTAGAGAAACCAGTAGTCGGTGATAATCTATCATGGGAGAAAAGTCCAATGGAGACATCACTAGGTTTTCATAAATTCAAGAATAAAGAAAGAGTTTGGGGTGAACTCTTCAGTAATTTTTTCATAAAGATCAATGCCGGGCGAGAAAGAGGAAGAAAAAGAGGAAATAAATCTATCCGGATAATGAAAAAAAAAATAGGATTGGATAACCAAATCAAATGTATTTATTTCTTTTTTTCTCTTTTATTTTATTTCTTTTCTTTCTTTTTTTATTGGCTTTTTTTTTCCATTTTTTTATACCTCTATTTTTCTTATCCTCATGATTTTCCTCGACGTTGACTGTATTATTTTCCCTTAATGTTTTCACCAAAAAGAATGAAAATGATATTAGATAATCAAAAAAATAATTTAATTGACAAAAAAGTATTTGTGAATTAAAAAAAAATTGAAATAAAAGGATTAAAATTTTACTATACCACAAGTAGTTTGTTGGCATTTTTTTTTATTACCACACTAAAATCTTTTAAAAGCCCATCACATAAGTAAAAACACAAAAAAAAATGTTAAAATAATATATATATATATATATATATATATATATATATTAAAATATACTACATTAAAATTCATTAAATGATACAAATTCATCCTTATTAAAAAAAAAAAACTAAAAGGGATTATAGAAATAATGTTCCTCTTTGTAAATCATTATGGATAAGAACAATGTTTTCAATTTTTATCTTTTTTAGCTTTGGATAGTTTTTTTTTTTAATTTCATCCTTAAATATTGTGTTAATTAAGATTTAGGATTGATGATTTATTTTAATTTTCCTTTTATGTTGTTATCAACATTGCCTCTAAGTAGGTTCAAGATTCATTTTCTAACAAGTATGTTAAAAAAATCAAGACCAAATGTTTTGGTTGTTTTTTCGCTTTTACTCTTTCTAAGATCAACTTCATTATTGACGATGATTACTTGAGCTAGTTTCAATCATTCTCTTAAGTGAATGATTTTCTCGTGCTTCTTTCCATAGAAACACATCCTTAAAGAATATAACATTCCTTGATGTTATAATAATATTAGGATGAATATCCTCAATACTTGACTTATGTATAAGAAATCGATATGTACTACTATTGTATGCAAATTGATAAAGACATAATTCATAGTCTTAGGTCATATCTTGACCTTTTTAGGATCAATTATTGCTATCTTTGCAAGGCACCCCCCATACTTTAAGGCATTTATAGGAAGATCTTCTACATTTTCACAATTTATATAGTGTCTTTTCTAACTTTTTACGGGGTATTTTGTTAAGTATATAATTGACAGTTAGAATTGCTTGCTCCCATAAGTTCTAATGTGCTCCTGAACTTATCAATACGACATTCATCATTTCTTTTAATGCTCAGTTCTTATATTCTGCAATGTCATTTTATTGTAATGAATAAGAAGCAGTAGTTTGGTGGATAATATCATTTTGGGAACATAGTTCACTAAATGGTGCTCATGTTCTCAACCTCTATCGCTTTTTATCACCTTTATCGTTTCGTTAAATTGATTTTCAACTTTATTTTTGTAATGTTTAAATATTTCAAGAGCTTCATCTTTGTTCTTAAACAAATAAATATAACAATACTTTGTACAATCATGATAAAAAGGAAAGAAAAAAAGGACATGAGTTTGACGATTTGAAAAGAAAGAAGGCAAATCATAAAGAAAAAAAAAGGTCTCTTATATTTCCCCACTTACCTGCACACACATTCTCTCATTCAAAGCAAAAAGAAAGAAAATATCGGTCTCTCTCTCTCTCTCTCTCTCTCATATCGGTCTCTCTCTCTCTCTCTCTCTCTCTCTCTCTCTCTTTAAAAAAGAAAATCATCCCCCACCTATCCATATATCCGTCGCACTTACTATTTTTGGCCTTCATTGTCGTTGCCATCTCTATAACCATTAAACCAACAGCATCCCAATGCCTCTAACTGAACCACTATCAATAGCCCTCACCACACAGTAGCACAACGGCTCCCTCTGGTTCCTTTCTTTGTTATGGCGATATTGTCAACCACCACTAGCCTTCTATCCTTCTTCACCACGTTACCAAACTAGCTCATACGCTTAAAGCCACTGCAAATCGACCTATCAACACCAATAGCTCCACCCTATGATTAGCGAAACCTTATTAACACCAACCATCAGCTAAAAAAACTCATCTTCATCAACACTAAACAACAACAACACTAAGTCTATCTCCTCCACCTGAAAGACCAAAGACCCATTAACTTGAAGAGAGCTTTCAACCTCTAATCGTTAACCGACTCTAGCAGAACCATCAACCTAAACCAATCCCTATCATTATAAAATAAGCCTACCCACATCATCCCATGTCGTTGTCTATTCTTCCCTTTGTCAAATACTAAGAGAAACAACCTTATTTTAGCCACATAACAACACTAAGAAGTTCAAACCAAATTGACACTCCAATCAACCAGATTCTTCTTCTTTCATAACAGTAATGAACAATACCTAAACTAGAAAAGAGATGATGTAATAAGGAGAAAAATAAAAATCATAACCGATTGTTTGTGTTAATTATTTGGTTTTGCAGATGACAGTGAAATTCATCAATAACATAAAAAGAAAGAGGAAGAAGAGTTGTTTTAGATCCACTAATTTCCCCTTTCCATAAGTAGCAACACGTGGCGGCAATGGCAGTGGTGCTTGGAGCCCATGTGCCACCACTGTTCTTGCATTTCCAGAAGTTCTAGTGGTTTTTCCACCACATTCCGACCATTTGGGTTTTTATCTAGCCTTTTCTAGAAGGTCTAGATTTAATTTGGTATGATTTCATTTGTTTAATTGTGTTTAATAATGTTCTGTAAATATTTGTAATTGTAAGGTGTGTGTGTGATGCATGATTTTAATTCTTAGTGTGTGTTAGAACAAATAACATAAAAAACAACTAGGTGATGACTCAAGAAACAAGACATTTCCCACCAAAAACCAAGATACCATAAAACCAGTTCTTTTTCCATTTTTCTTTAAAGGTCTCTGCGATGTCAGGTGCAAAAAATGATGACTCCACTAGGGACATTAGGACTAAACTTTGCTATTTTTCTTCAATTGTTATTTTATTTGTTGTGCTTGTTTGTCTATTTTATTGTCTTTATTTTTTTAGCATGCATTCCTGTATATATTATCATACATCACTTTGAGATCACACTCCTAAACTTTAAGATATGTTAGGAAGTAGTGGTACTGTAATAGATTTAGCATGTGCAAGACTTCTGAAACCATCCAAATCTCTCTTGATTGTTTACTTGGAAGTGGTTGGTATACTAATTTGATATTATCCATAGTCTTTATTTCCACACTCCTTGTAAGCCTTATATTAAACTTTCAAAGACAATCACTGAGCATGCGAGAGACCTTTGTGACTAGATAGTGGCATACCTCATACATATATAATGGTTAAAACGTACCTTTATGGAGTTCCTTGTGTAATCTTACTATGGCAAGGCCAAAATATGGCATCTTCAATTCCAAAACCATTAGGTTGTAAATAGTGACCACATAGGGATTTTACAAGAGTTTGAGTTGTTACAGTTGAAAAAAAAAACTACCCTAAACTGAAGCTGAAGGGCTTTCAAAAACTCGAACTTAGGAAAGATTGGATAAGGATCCCATCATTGACATGATAATGACATCATGGCTCATATAATCCATGAACGATGAAAGTTATCACCCTATGAAGGGCGAGTCCATAATTAATATACATCTTTCTTTTTTACTAAAATCATCACTTTTGCATCTTATATTTACTTTGTATAATTCCATGACCTTTATTTAGCAGGTTGAAACATAGGTCATTTTAAAAGCCAACTTTTGTCAAAATCTGCTAAGAAACAAATGAAAGACAAAGAGGGAAGTTAGTTAAGGCAGAACCAAGGTGATGTTTTAAAAAGAGAAATGGCTTAGCTAACTAACTTACTAGAATAGACCATTCATTCAGATCTGTTAAAACAAATTATCTCTGAAAAGTTTGAAGGAAAGCTTCCACACATGAATACCAGTACTGTAAAGTCCACTATAGAAATGTCTCCCTATTCATCCACACAGTCTTATTAGAAAAAAAATCTCAATTACTTATCAAGTTAATCAAAGCCTATTTTGCTTATAATTCCTTAGGATCATTTAAGGCTCATATAGTCCTACCTTAAAATCAATCATAAACCAAGAGCCAAATGTCTTTTTCTTTGTTTTAGCTTAGATATTACACTTCTTGAAGTGCCCAAAAACTAAGTCAAAAAGTAAAACGCCATGAAAAATCATCCTTCTTTATAATTTCAATCATCAAGATTTATCAACACCTTGTGAATGCATGTTAAGTGGAACCTCTGCCACTCGAGCCCATCAAATCACCTTTCCCTTTTTGGTACTTCAAAAGTGCAAAATAGGAATACCATATATGAGTCATAAGACATTCTATTGATTAATGTCAAAGTTTTAAGAGGCGAGTTGATAAGTGATTATCATTTTAAGAGAAAGATGATGTATTCAACATAACCATAAAAAAAAACATCAGTCTATTAAAGGTGACAAATATCTATATTCATATTTGGATTGTTAGGACCATATATGACTGTAGATAAGAACATGAATTCCAACCCCATACACATCCCTAGGGGCAAGTTGAAAATAACGAGTATCATCAAGTAACAAGAATATAGTGCATCAAGTGACCTGAATAGATTGAATCTCTTTGTACATAACCCAAAATATGTTACGTAGTACCATTGAAAACTAAGAATGCAACCCATTAAAATGTTTCCATGCTTCACCATCAGAATGATGCACCATGAATCCATCTACCATATCATGTGAATGATTACATGTCAGGTGCTTAGTAGTATTTAAAGACTTGAATAACCTTTGTAGTCTATGTTTGATTAAGAAGTTTCTAATTTTTCTATATTCGACAAGAGTCTTTTCCCTGCTAGTTTTGAGTTTAAACTGAACATGCCCATATGTTCTGCACTTAGTCAAATTTGCATTTTCAAGGTAGTACAACATATATAAGTATGGACACATGTCAATTTTCTAGTATCCTAAGCCAAAGAGTTTCATCATGGATTTAGTAGCATAGAAGTTATTTTCAGCTTATTCTCTTCAGGTAAAATGTTTTTCCCTTATTCAACGATTCTATCGTAACCGACCTCGCTCTACCTATGATTTAACATTATGGTAAACCCCTGTGCAATAGTTGATAATTTTCTATGATTTGTGTACCCATCTTATAATGGTTCATCTGAATCTTTTAAAAGATTGAAAAACATGGTCACATCTCATTTGGTTCTTCATCTACGATTGAACTTTCATTTGCATCACCCTAATCCATCCCAATCACATCCATAACCATATTCATATAGGGATTGTTATTATCATCTACCACTTCATGCACGTTGCTAGAACTAGAAGTTGACTCAATTATCCTTTCTATCATGGTCTTGTAAGGAACATATGGTTCTCCGTGTGCAAACCAACACAAGTATTTCTCTATGAACCCTTTTTGTAGAAGATGAATCGTAACAATATTATTGAGAATTTTTTTTACACCTCTTACATGGATGTATAATACCGCCTCCACTAATTTTTTTTAGAATTGATAGTGCGTGGTAATAAATCTTTCAACCGCATTACAATAATCCATCTTCCATGACCTTTCAAGTGCAACTCAATACATCCACGAACGATCATCCATTACTTATATGAAACCTATATAGATATTGATGATAATATGTACTAATTAATTATGTGAACCAAACAAATTATAGGTACATAACTAATTATCTATCACTGGTTTAACTCAAACTTATTCAAACTTAAATCATTATTAATTTTATCAAAAATTCAAATTCCTTCATATTTACCAAAATTTTCAACTTAACAATAAAATTGATAATATATGAAATGAACCTATTAAATAAGCCATTATTTATTTCATTACAAAACATCTAAGTCACAAAACCAAACTCCATTTTATTAAATTACAAATAAATATAATTTTTAAAATCTCAAACAAACCCTAAGATGTACAAATCATACATTCATACAACAAATTTCTATGGGAGAAAGCTATAAAACAAGTAAACACATAAACAAACTACATATACTACATCAAAATGCTAAAAAAAAATTAAGATTTTAAAAATGATTTACAACAAAAAAGGGTAGTTTTGCTTACTTGATGTGGAGAATCTTCAAAAATATTTGATTCAGAACAAGGAAGCTAACAAAATGTGTGTTGAGGTGGCCATATTTGTGATGATGAGAGCTTGGTTTGTGATAAAAAAGGGATTGTTGTTTTTTTACAAAAAAAATAGAAGAAGAAGAAGAAATTGGGGAGGGGGAGAAGGGGTTGATTGTTTGACTATAACTTAAAAACTACCAATGGATATTAGCAACGAGTTCATTTTGTTGGAATACCGTTTGTAATAATGAGACGTCATTTTTTTCATTCCATTATTTCAAACTATAATTCTCTAGGTATACACCAACTTAAAATTTTTGTCGGTATATGTTGAGGGGCATAACGAGGAAATAGTTTGTTAGTAAATGTCACTGTAATTTACAAATAGTAGAAATTTTATCGGTGTTTTTATTTGTATTTGTCAATTTCTGGATGTGGATTATTAACCAATCAGTTCTAATGTAATGTGTGTGTGTGTGTGAAACACATCACATGCTACCTCTAGAAACAAAAATTTCTAGAAACAAGGAAACCCTAAAACAAAGCAATTGCAGATAAGCTACAATACCTTTCACACAACAATCATTGTTGTATATATGTTTGAGTACAGGGCTACCTTCTATGAGATGTTTGTGTTATCCTCTATAACTCTCCCTGTCATACCCTCTGCACCTATCACCAAAAACCCTCCCCTGCCCACCATCACAACATCAACCCTAAACCTTCACAAATCTTCTTACCAATATGCTAAAATCCCATCCCAACCGCCTACAGCAACCTTAGCTTCTTCCAAACTTGCAGACCACCCTGTTACCTTTACACGAAACCTTACCGCTCCCTCTGTCATACCCTCTGCACCTACCACAAAAAACCTTAGCCTGACACCTTATGCCACTACCCTTTCTGATTCAGACCATATTAAGTTGTTCTTTGAGAGATTTCCTTCAGTGGTGGAATATCAAGACCTAAAAAAGACCTTCTTTAAGTTCGGCCAGGTTACCAAATTGTTTCTATCCAAGCGACAAAACAGTTCTCAGATGACGTTTTGGTTTTGTGGACATATTATCCCCCTTGTTTGTTTCTGACCTTTGTGATCAAGCCAGTAATCTTTGGTTCAATACCTACAAATTAAGAGTGAACCTAGCTAAACACCATTCCCTTAAACCTTCCTTGCCAACATCAAAACCCTATCCAAGCCTGCACCACCTCATAAACCCAAGCTTATGTTTAGAGATAACAGATTTTTTACTGAGATACTCACATCCACAAAACCACAAATGGCCACGAAGGAAAGGAGAATGGTACATTATGGCTCCACGGATGAGGATACGGAATGGCTATATAGGAGCTTAGTGGGAAATATCTTGCCAAATGTTGATGTAGCAACCCTAGAGGCAACAGTCTTTAAATCAATTGACAAAGCTGTGAGCTTTCGATTCTTAGGAGTTAGCCAAATGATCATTACCTTTATGAACGAGTTAGTTTAAGCGGAAAAAAATAAGAGTGAAGGGTCTATATTGTATTCACTTCTCAGCAATCTGCGACAGTGGGAAGAAAGGATTAGCGTCTATGATAGATTTGCTTGGATAACCATATTTGGCTTACCAATTGAAGGTTGGAATAGAAACTGTATTGATATTATTGGCTATGACACATCTTGTGTTAGTCATGGGTCCATATCAGGTATTAGGGCTCTTATTAGAACCACAAAGCTAGAACCTCTACATGATCAAGTGATTCTTAAGCTCGATAGAATACAGGTTAAGGTTAGTTTGAAAGAAATAAAAGGTGAGTTCATCCCTTCTCTCACAACAATCAAACACTTCATGGATGTCTCACTCTACACATCATATATGCTCTCCGATGATGATGAAGATGATATTTATGAAGAAACTATTAGGGAAACACCGACCCACATAGCTACAAGACAAAGTGTCGAATTTGAATATGATTTCATCGGATCGTTGGGCAACCAAAATCATATTGACAGCACATTCACCAAGTTTGTCGTATCACCTTTGTACCTCTACCCTAAAATTACAGGGTTATACAGACTCGCAACTTTATCTAATGAACGTACGTACGAAGTTGATAACCGTTTAGCCCTAATACTTTATGACTACGTTGAGGTGGCTACATCTGACTGTAGAGCTGTAGATGTGTAGCAAGTCTCTTGCTTCTCTGACGAAGACGGGCTGGATCAACAGAGGGGTTATAGTAGTGGAGATCTAAAGAAGATGGGACGTAAGAAAAAACAAAAACCTTCCAGCATGGGTCCGAAAGCAAATGATAACTCAACAAACATTGGGCCATCATTTACTAACTTTGTCACACCCGACATCGCGGCGACCTTAAAAATTTAATTCTTTGGAAAAGAACAGATTTCTGGCATCCTATTCTTTAATGGGGATATTCTTTGTTTAAGGAGTCGCCACCTAGTATTACGGTTACTAGGAACCCTAACTGGTCAACAGAGATTCTATGGTCCGAGACTGGTTACATAAAAGGGAAGATATTATCACCCCTTAAACGTCC
>Ga0325411_1008875_pt1 | contig 10827 bp, 8 predicted proteins | sample PopdelMetagenome_13_FD_206181 | JGI IMG/M metagenome (GOLD analysis project Ga0325411, IMG submission 206181) | Populus deltoides microbial communities from Bellville, Georgia, United States - Xylem-PdIQD-R4 | ecosystem: Host-associated > Plants > Phyllosphere > Stem > Wood/Secondary xylem...
GGAGCTGTGGTTTTGTCAATGGTGGCCTCGTTGCTTCTCTTAAAAGGCATTTATTTATACAGGAAGAGACTAATTCTCACTCACTGTTTGATCAGTGTGTCCATGGTCGGGCTGGATTTTGCTTGCGCGAACACGAAACTACAAGCCATGGGGACACCAACGACAGTATTTGACTACTGTTATTACAAGTGGATTGTACGTAGTCTCAAGCGACAGCTGGAAAATACAAGGAAGCCGCACACAGACAAGCATGAGAGAGAGAGAGAGAGAGAGAACGATAAGAACGAAATAAAATTAAAAGGAAAAAAAAAAAGGGCTGCTTAATCATGGCTGCCGGTCCCCAGCGTTGTTATCCTGGTTCACAAAAACCCAAACGTCACAGCACCAGGCTACGGTTCTAGTTCAATTTTGTGAATTATAAATAAATTTTATTTTATAAATGTAGCATAGATTGTTGATCAAGCTAGTCTTTTTCCACGGATGATAAACAGTTGGATAACGATCTTACTTGCAAAGAAAAAAAAAAAGTCTTCAATGTCAAAGTCAGTTTAAGCTTTTTTTATATAGATATTCGGTAAAACAGTAGGTAAAAAGAGAATAATGAGTCGAAAGAATTCTTCATTCTCTCGCTAAAACCTGATATTTATATCTAGAAAAACATTTAGATATTATTAGGAAAAAATGTTTCAGCTTTCTAGGGTGACAACCCTATTACTGTTAGTTCTTCATATAGAGCAATAGCTAGTTGGATTGTAGCTTGTAATAATAAAAAGAGATTAGGAGAGAGAGAGCTAGAAAAAAAAAAAAAAAAGAGAAAAAGAACTTGGTTGGGCCAATACCCAACCAAGTTCACTCATTTTTTTTTTATCTTCATTAATAGCCCCTTTGGTAAATTCTTAACATAGTGTTTTTTTAAAAAAATTACTTTATTAGAAAGCCATATGCAATAAGGGAAAACAAACAATGATAAACTTGTATACATGGTTGTGTATACCATGAACGCTGGTGATATTATAGCCGATATTTATGAGAATTAAAGTTTGTGGCTATGTCAAGAATCATAAGACACATTTCACATGGTTGTATACATGATAATGTTGAAAAATCTTGATCCACCATGATAATAGTAATTATCTCAGGAATCTTGGCACTTCTCTTCATTATTTTAGGTAGGCATGTCATAATCACTTTAATGATTATTGGCAAAATCACCACTATAAATAGCTATTACTTCTCCTTCACTTCAGCATCGCATACTTTTTTTCTTTCGAATTACTTGTGATAAACTTGTAGTGTGTAGAGGTAGAGGTGAGGAATCAAGTGAGAGTGGGGAAGGTAATCCTTCTCATCATGCTAGTAGGAGTAGAGGTGTTAGATCTTCTTATGAGGTACATTTGTCCTCCACATCTATACCTAACCCACCTTAACCTCATGATCCATATAGGAGCATTGTAGCTAATAATGTTATTACTTAGCTAACATGAGGGCGAGTATAATGCTATAACTTTACTTCCTCACAAAAAAATAAGTAAAACATTAGAGGCAGAAACCATAAATTTTAAGATCATAACCTCTATGTGTATCTTTAAGTTTGGGTATTTTTATCCTTTGTTTAGTTTTGTAAGAGATATGTTTTCCTACTATAACATGTCTTTGAGTTAGTTTCACCTAAACAGGTGGATGGTTGTAGCAATTTTTTACAAGTATTTCAGACTCAAAGGTCAAAATCCTATTGTTGGCTTGTTTAAATATTGTTATAGTCTGTCTAATTCTCCTAAAGATAAGAAATATATGGCATGGTTTTACATGTTTTTATAAGAGAAGAACATAAAATCCCTTGAAAGATATTTTTCAAGGTAAATCATTAAAGAATTGGAGAAGTGATTGGGTAATAATGTGTTATAATGGTAATATAACCTTTGCTAAAAAAGTGTGGGGATGTTTTTTAATTTGGAAAGTTTCTATTATAGATAATGTTGCTCCCTTTTTAAGTCTAAATGAGCAGAATATATTCCAGTATCTTGCTAACAATTGTCAACACTATCTCCTATAATTGGCCAAAGAGTATTCTCTAGATGATAGTATTTATAGTATGAGATATATTTTGTCATTTTGCTTGAATTTTTGGCAGCACAACTATTATATTGATATTTATCTATGTTATTTATAGATGGGCCCTATTCTTTGATACAATTAAAGAATAAGAAAAAAATAAGCTTTAAATTCCTTATCATCATTATTATAATCCTTGTCCTCTAAAGATACACAAGAGGAGGAGGAGAAGGAAGAAGAGTCTTATAAAGAAGAATATCAAAAGGATGAATCTTAGAATAAGAAAGCTTATAATGAGGAAGAGATTATAGAAGAACCTAAAGCAGATGTAATAGAATAAACTTAATAGAAGAATGGTGAAATGGACACCAATATTGACATGGAAATAGATAGAAACATGTATGCTTTATGCCTAAAGAAAAAGAAAATGAGTAATTCCCAGCCTGTAGTTCCTAACTCTCTCATGACAATGACACCTTTTCCTAATCTTATACCAAGCCCTACACATGTTATTACCTCAAATCTTATTGTTCTAAATCCTATGCATACCATGACAAGTCCCATCAATATCCCTGATGATATAAATTTTAGTAGTAGTATTGTTGTTGGCACCTTTTCTTCTTCACATCTTCTTTGGTTTCATCGTCTTTCCACCTAAACTTTTATAAATTATATGATTGCTAATGGTTGTGGTCATATGCTTGGGGAACCTTTCTTGATAGGATTTTAACTTCATGGAGAGATGACAACATTGATAGAGTGAGAGAGATAAAGACTTCATGACTTTTATATTTGGGGATAATCTTTTAACTATTGATAACAATGGACAAAATACAGATATTATTGCTAGAATAACTCATTTTCCATGAGATATTCAACAATTTAAAAGATATAGTGTGTCCAATCTTTTGACGAGTAACCTAACTGAAACTCTTTATGTGAGTAAAAAACAATTGATCTCTTATCATTATCCTTTATTATTTTTTACTATTAGTGACTAATTTTTTTTTAGGATTCCCAAAGGTAAGTATTAGTTCTTTAAATATTGAAAGAAGAACTTGAGCAAATAATTGTCTTTGATATTAGCTCATTAGGAGATTACAATTTGCAAGGAGAAACAAGCTCAAGTAAATGAGAGTTTTAATGAACTATAATCAACACATCGCTTATTGCGCATAAAAAGAGATACTTTCTATGCAAAGCTTACATCCCTTCATGTTGCCATAGTAGAATCCAAACAAGATATAACTAATTATAAAAAGAAAATTGAGAAGCTTGAGAAGATATCATCTGATGCTTAAAAGTGCACTAGATGGTACAAGATAAAGTAGCAAAGGCTCAAGGTAAGGTGACTTAATTATAGGGAGAGTGTTCATGTTGAAAATCACTGGGGGGAAATTACTTTGACTTTAAGACTACTTGCGGTACCATTCTTGCACTAAAAACAACAATGGAGGATAGACTGGTTAACATGATGAGAGACCTTCACTTTCATAATAGTTCTCAAAACATTAATGTAAACTTCTCTTGAATGTTTTATGACAATGTGCCCTTTTTTTTATGAGCTTCAATCAAAGAGAGCTCGAGCAGCCTCTAAAGGATAATACTTATTTAGAAAGCCAGAGGAGTAAGAAACCATAAAAAGTCTGTCTAGCAATATCTGTATTATGTTTGATATGTTTGGAATTATGTTTATATGTAATATTATGGTATGTATGATATGAAGATAAAGTGAAGTTTATTTGATTTTTTTTTTTTTTTTGTAGAATGACTTGGTATGATTTGAAGATTAATATTTTAAGGGAGATTGATCATAGGTACAATGAGAAAAGTAATCCAACATAAGACAAATTTTGAGTTGGGTATGAATGAATAATAGCTCAATCAAAAATGAAATACAAATGACTATAGACTTAGTTTGGCTTAACTGAACTTTACGTGTAGTTCGGTCATACGGAACTTGATGTGATCGAACTAAGCTTATCCTGACCGAAATCATTGTTTAGCCTATTTTGTCAATTATTTTAACTTAGAATTTCAAGTAAGGAGAAATAAATCTTAAAGAAAATAATACATAGATATGAAGATTATCATGAAGAATTTCCCAAACATTACTTTAAATAAGGTAACAAGATAAATAAACCTTGGAGAAAATAACCTAGAGATATGAAGATTATCATAGAGAGTCGACCAAATATTACTTTAGATAAAGTAACAAGATGATTAAACCTTGGAGAAAATAACATGGAGACACCTTGGAGATAATTTCACATTTATATTGGAGATTTTAGAGACAAAATTGGAGAATTCTACTGAAGCATATCTTCAAGTGGTCAGAATATCATACTTGTGAAATATTTTCTCCTTTATCTTGTAAGTGATAAGCGTAAAACTTGATTACTCTCATCACTCTAAATTATTCATCCTATTTTGGTGTTAGCTTTCTTTTTTCCTTCAGCATTGCTCATTGCTTTTAACTTCCTCAATACCATATCTTACACTTTAAATCTTTTGTTATTCATTTTGTTAGTGTGGTATTGAGTAGCTTGATTTTGAAATATCTCATTCTTCACTACAACAGTGATTCTAACTTCTTTAATAAAGTTCATATTTGCCCTTAGTCTTTGGTTATTAGTGCTGGTAGAGAAATATAATATTGTTAAAGCATCCTATTTCAGTTAGAATCATTACTTTTGTACCATAAGTCAAGAGAAAATGTGTTTCATAGTATTCTGAGTCGTTCGATGTACCATAAAATTTCATCTAACAATTCAACTCATTCACCCTTAGCTCCCTTTATCTTCGACTTTAATCTATTGTATAATATTTTATTGTTAAGTTCAACTTGACCACTTGTTTGAGGATGGAAGGCAAAGGAGAACCTATGCTCAATCTTGAGCATTTGGTAATGTTCTTTCATCTTTTTATTGTTAAATTAGGTGTTGTTGTCAGTAATAAACATGCATAGAATTCCAAATCTTCATATAATGTTCTTCCATTAAAAAAAAAAAAACCTTGTTGGTGGTTATCTATGTTAGTGCCTTTTTTTATGTCATCTCAAATAAATCAATAACCATTCCTCCCGGGGTTTTTATGTTATCTGTTAATTTTTATGTTTTAAGATGGTGGGAGATTACTAACCATTCCTCCTGGGGTTTTTATGTCATCTTCCATAAAAAATTAGAATAAGGTAAATGAGAAAGATTAGCATAAGAAACGAACAAGACTTTTGTTTAGAGTTCTCATAGACAGTGCCACTAATGAAGCTTGAAAAATCTTCACTGAGTTTAGTCTTTCTTCGTCCATGATAGTCGGTTGGATAGGGGTGTTATCAGCAAAAAAAACCCTCAGGTGCCACAATCAGTTTAGGGCTTTTTTTTAGGTAGATATTCTGTAAAAACAATAGGTAAAAAGAGTAATATATATATATATATATATATATATATATATATATATATATATATATATATATTGTATTATGTTGAGAGAATACATCTTTCTCTTTTACTAAAACCTAACATTTATAGCTGAATAAATATGAAAAAATATAGAAAAAATCTTTCAACTTCTCAAGGTGACAACTTTATTTCTTTGTTATTTCTCCATATAAAGTTGTAGTAAGATTATAGCTTGTAACAATAAAAAGATATTAAGAAGATAGAGAGAAAATGAGGAGAAAGAGAACTTTCTTGGGTTAAAACCTAACCGAGTGTTGGGGCTTGGTTAGGCCAAAACCCAAACAAGTCCACGCACTTTTTTTTTTATCTTCATCAATTATCTATATAAATTTTTTATTTTAGAGAACTAATTTTTAATGTGTGGAAATTAATAGCTCGTTTAACAAACAAAGACTTTTATATTATTATTTTTTTTAATAAGATTTTCTCCAAGAACCAATTAAAAAGTGTATGGTGAAATCATTAAACTATTTTGAAATTCAATGGGAAGTCAAAAATCACAAACTACAAAATGAACATTTAAACTTTTGATTATGTTGTAACATCAAATCATTTTAACATTGCATAATATTGCAAAGACCTTAAACATGGCCCTGGTTCATTGAGATCCCTCGTGAGGGAATGATTTGGTTTTGGTGAAGAAACGATTTCATTGAGAAGAAGAGTGTAAGGTTGAAATATAAATTACTATGCAATTTTCATGACGATAACAAGTTTACTGTTAAAATAAAACAGAGTTAACCACAATAATTTCTTAGCATTTAAGAGTCCAATCAGGTGAATTACAAAACATTGCCTGGGACTCTATCAAGCATTCTTACATAAATGGGGGACTCGTTCATAATTTCCCATTTTCCATTCTCTTTTATCCTTGCCCCATGGGCGAGGACTGAGGATGGTGACCGGAGTTCAATTTCCCGACAGACCACCCAAGCCACTGGACCTACTGAAATTAAGGGTTGGTGACATTCTGGATAACGATATTTTAGACCATTATATTTGATTTTGATGGCATCTTTCATAAAAATCTAATGGTTTGATCGATGTTTCATTAATATCAATATTCTTGACATGTTCTTAAATTATGTGGACCTCGTGTGGTTTGGGTTATTTTGATCTATAGCTTAACTGTTGTTTTTTCACCTCGACTTTTGTTTTATGTTTTTAGCGAGTTAACTGCTGTTTTGCATACCTCACAAAGAAAAATATCAGGTAAGGTAAAAAAAAACATCTGGTGTTGTTAAAATTCTTATCATTAAGTTAACGAAGAAGCGGTTATTTTGTGCTGAAATTATTGAAAGAGATTTTTTAGGGTGGGGTAATAATTTTTTTTAATGTATTAAAATAATATTTTATATTTATTAAAAATTATTTTTGATATCTACATATCAAAATAATCTAAAAATATAATTTTTAAACTATAAAAATTATTTTTTTATAAAATATTATTTAAAACACAATTTTAGACTGTATCTAAAATGATAAAGGAACAGGAAAATAAATAAATATTGGTAAAACAGGCGCAATTATTGGAGGGAGAAAGAACAGCAGTAACAACAACCCATATAATGATGATGCAACATATAATGATGATGCAACATCCGTCGGTCATTAATGGAGATGGACTAATATTTTTCTTATTGAAATTCTTTGTTTACATTTGGTCGGTGTCTTATAATATCATGAATATACTACACCGGTGTTCGTGTTATGCTATTAATCGGGTTAAATTTTTTAAAATATTAAAAAAATATATTTAGATGACTTGGCATATATGATTAAAAGATTTTTTTAAAAAATAGAATTATAAAGTTTAAGGTCTAATAACCTAATGTAAAAGATTAAAAAAAACATCAAAATATATAATACCGAAAAAAAACTTAAGTTAACTCGGGGTAACTTAACAAACCAACAACCCTTGATATAGGATCGAGAAAAAATATATATATCAAAACGATGACCTCATGGAAAAAACCAAAGATCAATAAAAAAAAACATTAAGAAAACCCTAAGTTAGCTCGAGTTAACTTTACCAACCCACTCTCGGAATAACCAAACAAAAAGAAAAGTAAAAAAATAACAAAGTTCAAGGACCAATAATTTATTGCAAAATGATGAGATTGAAAAACAAAAGTAAAAAAAAATGAAGGAAAAAAAATTTCAAGTCAACTTGGATTAATATAACGACCTCATCACCCACAACATCAGATCAAGATAAAAAAAATAGACTTTCAAAAAAAGAACTCAACAAAAAAGACCCAATCTAAATTAAAAAATATTATGAGCGAAAACGCAAGCTAACTCGAGTTTGCTTGACTAACCCGCTCTCAAAATAACAAAGCAGAAAGAGAAGAGAAAAAATAAAAAAACTTAAGGGCAAATAATTTTATGATGAAATTGTTAAAAAAATGAAGTTATAAAAAAATTAAGGAAAAAAATTGAGTCAATCCAGGTTAATTCGACTAACGGTGCCACCGCTCCTAACACGAGATCGAGATAAAAAAAAAAAAAACTAGACTTCCTAAAGAAAAACATAGCAAAAAAGATCAAAGTTTAAAAATAAAATTGAGTAAGAAAATGAAAGGTAACCCTGGTTAACTTGATTAACACGCACCTGAAATAACCCAAAAGAAAAAAAAATGAAAAAATCACATAGCACCAATAATTTAACACCAATTTATGAAATTTGAAAATAAATAAATTTCATTAAAAAACTAAGGAAAAAAAATATAAGGCAACCAAGATTAACTTGACTAACCTATTACTTGAGATATAAAACCGTGATAACTCAATAAAAAGAAAAGCCCAACAAACAATAAAGTCAGGGGCTTAGTAATCAAATATGATGTTTTTTTTTAAAATCATTTTTTAATAAAGAAATGCCTTGTTGAAAGGCAACCAACAATAATAATAATAAAATAAAATATTCAGCCATAAAAAAATTTAAAACCTAAAAATTTCTGACAAAATTTAGTATAAAAAATGAAATAAGATAATTAGGGGCTAATTTGTAAAACTAAAAAAAAATAGAAAAAAGTTACTAAAAGAACGAAGACCAAAACTGAATAGAAAACTAAATGAAATTAAATGTTGAAGGATAATTTTTTTAAAAAAAAAAGATGAATCAATAAAATGATAAGAATATAGCAATTAAAAGAACGAGGATAAAAATGAATTAAAAAATCAAATGCAATAAAATAAAAGGGACAACATTGCAAGAAAAAATAATCAAGAAAAGTAGAAAACACAAAAATAGAGTAATTAAAAGTAGAGAGACCAAATCGGATAAAAAACAAATTGAATAAAATGCCTAAGGACAAAATTGAAAATATAAAACTTAAAAAAAGCTTCAAAAGCCAAATAAATAGTAATTAAAAGAAGAAGGACTAAAATCGATAAGATTACAAACCAGAGAACACAATAGTTTTTTTCGAAGTTCAGGATTGATTTTCTAGGAAAAAGAGAAAAAAAAACTTTTACCGCAACCCAACTGAATCTCCTCCGCGAGCATGCGCGCCCCTCCTAACACCACGGCGGAAGCATGATTTTGGTTACTGCACGAGCTCTCACGTGCTACGTGAATGTTGTGAAGGTCATCACATATTGATGCATGCACGCATCAACAATTGTTTTTAATAATATTCTTAAAAGTAAAATTACCAAGACAACCCTGTAAAAATCCAAGAATAACAAAAAAAAACTAGTTTAGAAAGATCAAAACACCCCCGCAATTAGCCTTTGGTTTTTTGAAATCCAAGTGTAACTCTTACTTTTAATTGTTTAAATGAAAAGAAAATGAATAAACCCCTTTATGCATGAATATTTCTTTTCCCTCTCAAAAGTATAACAATATTTTTATTGTTTCTTTTTTATCTAAAAAGACAGAAGAGCCCCTTATTTAAAGATTAGTTTTTTTTATTTGTAAGGGCAAAATAATATTTATATTGTAGCAAAGAGAAGTGTATACACCATTTTTCCCCATTCAAATATTCAATATCAAATGTACCTATGGAAAAGACATCTTTACCCCCAATTGCATGCCTAGTTGGCTTTTTTGGCAAGGAAAAAATTATTTTTATACTGCTTCAATCCATAATAATACATGTTTTGGTAAATAATAAAAGACTAATACCTTTTAGTTTTTTTATAATAAAAAAATCTAAATATAGTTGATTGAAGAAATAAGAATATAAAATAAATTTGTTTTTATGGTACTTTTTTAGTTATTTCTTACACTTACGAAACAAGAATTAAAGACAAATATATCTGACTGGTTTTGTCTTTTTTATTCTGATATATTTTGTTTTTTTTTAATTTTAAATATGTGAACAAGTTATTTAAAAAAAACAACAATATGTGAACAAATCAACTCACTTTCTTAACAAATAATAACAAAATATTTATTTTAAAATCTCACTTAAAAATATTTGAATTGAAATTAATTCACATATTTAAAACACTTTGGGTGCAACATATTAATAGTGAAGAGGTGGCCTTTTTATTTTTTTTAAATTATTCTTTAATATTTGTTTGATTTTCAATTCATCTTTATAAATTATTTAGTTTGTTTTTTAAGGTTATTGTAGTCTCAAACAAAAACTTGATATTTAGTTTGAGCTTGATTTATGAGCGTGTATTTTTGTTATTGTATAATTAAGTAAAAAAATAGTTTTAAAAAATAATGTTCTTAAACCCAGTGAAGTTCATCACTCGGATCACAAATTTGACATATTAAGCCGTGAAACTCAAGTCAATTTAATATATGATCGTCTTAGTAATAAAAAAATGTTATCTTGATATTTTTTAAAAGAATATAAACTCTACTTTTTACTTAGTTATATGAGTTATTTTTAAACTCATTAGTGATGGGTCATGGTTTCTTAAAATCAACCCCATTTAAGAGACAACGTATGAAAGTCATAACTCGAGATGAGAGTTCTCGACGCACAATTCTAAGTGAGGGAGGGGATGACCGCGCCCAACCCTATATTGGGCCTGGGCGCGTCCCCGCCCAACCCCGTGTTAGACGTGAACGCGTTTGCGCTCAACCCCATGTTGAGCTTGGACGCGACCATCCCTGATCATTTTTTGGTGCAGTCACAAGCTGGACCCATTTTCTCTTGAGCTCTGAGCATGAATTAAGTCCCACATCCCTCAAATTGGGTGCGAAACTGAAGAGTCACTCTACATTGAGCCTTTCATACCCTGAGCCTGAATTAATAATCATGATGCTCATCATAATCCCATTAAATACGAACAAGCCGTCCATACTTATATTAATTAGATGTGATGGTACAAGCAGTAGAATAATATTATT
>Ga0325411_1008876_pt1 | contig 10827 bp, 1 predicted proteins | sample PopdelMetagenome_13_FD_206181 | JGI IMG/M metagenome (GOLD analysis project Ga0325411, IMG submission 206181) | Populus deltoides microbial communities from Bellville, Georgia, United States - Xylem-PdIQD-R4 | ecosystem: Host-associated > Plants > Phyllosphere > Stem > Wood/Secondary xylem...
TTCCTGTTGGCAAAAACTTTGCTGTGTCCTGGAAAATGGGGGTCAGTGGTTGAGCATTCAGAAGGTTCATTACATGTATTTCGGATTACGTATTGAAATGGTACTATTCCATCTAATTAGATTGTTGGTGCATTTCATGTTTTTTGTCAGGGTTCTAGTAGAGGAGATGAGCTAAGCTATGCTCATCCTTTTCCATGAAAAACAATTCACAGAAAGTAAGTTTATATCTCACTGCTTTGTTAGAGCATTCTCAATGATATTGTAGCTTAAAACGAAGCAATGCAATCTCAAGTTCCTTGGAGTAATAATGCTGCTTTTGGATTCTGGATTTGCCTTCTTGTTCTGTAAGGATGGCTATGGTCTTGGTTGACGGCTTTCTTTCCTTTCGCCCAAATTCTGTGTCAAAAAAGTTTTTTTTGTGGGTTTGCACCGCGGGATAAAACTAAAATCTGGCTCAGGTTTGGGCCTGGGGCCATGGCTTGGATGCCAAAATTACAGGAGTTTTACGGGATACTGCAGTTCAGAATCCAGCAATGTGAGGCCTGTGATCTGACAACAAGGGGTTCGTGAAAAAAAGTAGATAAAAAAATTAATTTTATTTTCGAAGTATAAAAGGGTTCATGAAAAAAGGTAGTTAAAAATAATAATTTTATTGTTGTTCTTATTTGGAACTGACAGTGATCCTTTGGACTGCACCATAATGGTGGCCGCGGTTCATCACATTAATATTGTATTTAATTAGATAAAATATATTTTAACCAGAATTGGATTTTATTTTTAACGTTAACTTAGGCTGTTAGTCTCTTAGATTTGTTAAGAACGGTACTGAACCTTCTTGGCGGACTTTCTCACTGGGTTCAGTGATCTGTGTCCATAGCTTAGCCCGTCCAGGACGAAATTCCAGATTATTATGCGCCCCAAAAATTAACGAAAAGAAGTCGCGGATAAAAGTAAAAAAGTCGCCATTTTAAACGCAAAATTTTACTTAAATAATCATTTGGCTGCACAATACATTTGGTTAGGCTGCCCAGTAGGAACGTTTGGTTATTGTGGCGACAGATGACACACATAAAAGACAAGATAGAATAAAAATTAAATATAAAATTATGTTTGACATTAATATATAAAATATAATGATTATTTTTGGATTATATTTGATTAAAGGTAAATAAGTTATAATAATATATATATATATATATATATATATATGATTTAACTTTTAACACCTATTCAAACAAATAATTATATATTTTTTTAATTTAGTTTATATTAAATATTAAAATTAATGATGTTATGGTAGTCTAATAATAAAACCCGGGCTAGCTCGGGAGTTGGCTAATCCATAATTCGGTACCAATCTAGGTATAGAAAAAAATATAAAATAATAGCTTAATATGAAGATAAATTGATGCCATTATCAAGAGGTTGGGAAGGTAAACAATTGTATTTATTTATTTATTTTTATAAATATAGATCAAAACAAATGACATTGTCTTGTCTATATTTTTTTTTTAAATAAAATCACGAGTTGATGATTGGGTTTTACTGCCGGACACCAGATTACCGGAGTTCTCACATGCCCCTTCTATTAAAATGTGCTATTTAAAAATAATAAAAAAAATAAAAACTAGGCTGTCAAAACATTTTCCCAGCCATGCTTGAAATAAAAAGCATCCACTATCTCCACACAAATGGAGAAAGTAAAAAAAAAAAACAAAAGTTACCATTAAACTCGACTCCTTTCGATGTGGCCCTTCAACTTTTATCATCACCATTAGGCGGGACACGTATCGAGTCCTTTAGGCGGGAAAGTGAGGTCACTGGGCTCCACTTCGGCGCTTCGGGCGGGAACCGAAGCGACCTTTCTCTGTCTACATGTCACCTCTTGCCTTAACTACTTGTTTTCCTCTCCACACACATAGGCGAGCTCGATGCATGGATCATACATATGATGTTCATGGTTACATATGTATGCATGTTAGTTGAGATTTTGTTATTTTTTATAAAGGTCACGTGATTATTTTTTTTTAAAGGAACATTGAAGGTCACCTGACCCGGTGATGCGTGTTCATGTATTGATAAAAAAATATATATTTACTTTTTTATTTTTAATTAGATTGAGGAATCATGACAAAAAACTTTTTTTTAAAATATAGTAATAAAAAATCAAGAACTATACTATATATTTTTGTTAATAGAGTTTAAATTATTTATATTCCAACAACAAAAATAATTGAAGAGATTCTCACTGTATACTTGCTCTTATTTAGGTGATGGGATATGTACAGCTGGATTTGATCATTGCTATTCCTGGTGTGGACACCAACACGTGCTGGGTGCGTGCTCCTCTGAAAATATATCTCCTTTAATAAATGAATTTAAATAATAGTTAATTGTTTTCCGTGCTGCAAACTAGAATGCTCTGGGCTATTCACCCCACGACCTTGCAAAGAAATAAGGATATTGTAGATCTTGTCCTCTTGCTTTGACTCTTTTCAAGTATTTCATAGGACAGGTATACAGTATTCTGGCTTCCTCCGAAGATATTCTGGTACGTATCAAGACCATGAAAATTCAATTTAAATATGTACATTAGGGATCGTATATATACATTTTATGATCCCAGGATAAATAGAAGTGTGGATTAACTGAAGGGTGGATTTAGATTTACAGTTTTGAGAATATTAAAAAATATATATAATTTTAAAAAATATTAAAATAATATTTTTTTAGTATTTTTTATGTTATTTTAATGTAATGATATAAAAGATAAAAAATATATATTTTAATATATTTTTAAATAAAAAAATATTTTGCACCACATTAACAAATACATTTTTATTAACATAAGTCACAAGAGAAAACATTGATTCTCAAACTTTTTATTTTTGATGACTTTGTCTCTCTTATCTAAAATTTATTGGATTGAAATATATATAAAAACATAAAGTTTTATAAGTGAAATGTAAACTTCGCATATAACATGGATCAAAGTGTGGACAGCTTGCTAGATGAATAATACCAATAAAAAATGCATGTTTTTTTGCATGTTTACTCTCTAAAGTTTTTTTTTTCAATTTAATTTCTATTTTAATCGCTCTCTTGTGAGTTTTTCACATTTTAGCCCTGAAATTTATTTTCTTCATGTTGTGGTCTAACAATGGGAGAGAATAAGAGAGGAGAGAGAGAAGTCAAATCACTATGAAGGAGAAGGAAAGTTTTTAAATAACATTTTTCAATGACGAAACTCGTTGTTACTATTATCAATGAATTTTATTTATAACGAGTTTTAATTAGGTTGACTTTACTATTTATATTGTTTGAAAAATCAAATCGGGCTTCGAGATTTGTTTTTTTAATTAGGTTAATTTTTCATTTTTTAATGGATTGAATTGTGATTTAATACCTGAGTTTTTTTTAAGCCCGTGTGATATTTCTTAGTTGTTTTTGGATAAAAAAATGTAAAATGGGTTTTACACACCCTGGCTTTTTTTCATCTGTATTTATTTTTCTAGTTCATTTTTTTTTTCATCATATAATATCTTATTTGTTCTAAACCGGGCTACATATTTTCTTTGGCTTGGTATTATGTGGGTTTATCATGATTTGAAATAATTACTTTAATATTTAGTCTGTGCTTGAATTTATAAACTTTTATTTTTTTTGTCTTATAGTTAAATAAAAATCAGTTTAAAAGGGAACAAAGTTATTAAAACAAGTCCATTACTCATCTCATGTATTATATAGCTAAATTAAAAATAATTTAATTTTTTGAACACATTGAAATTCATGATCCAATTCGCATATTTAAAGGGTTAGATTGCAACACCTAGATACATCTAATACATAGTATTCTCAGTCATGTCATTTTAGAATTTAGGTTCATTTTTTCCAAGTTCAAAAAATTAGTTGCAGGCAGACTTTTTTTTTTTATTATTGTTGAAGTTTTTTTACGGGTTATATAAGTTTTTTTTATGGGTTATATCATGAAACCTAGGTAAACATTTTTTTTTCTCAAATCAATTTTTTTTTTGTTATATGTGTTTGGCATTGTGGTAACTTTTGTGGTTATGGTTTGAAAAAATTGATTTCTAAAAATACTTTTAGCTGAGGTTGAGTTGTTAAAATATATGTTTGGTTAAAAGTATGGTTAAAATTAAGTTTGAATAAAAAATTGTTTAATGTGTCTGGTTAAAAATGCTTTTGAAATTAAGATTATAAAATAACTAAAAAATATATATATTAATATTAATGGTTTTTAAATTCAATATTGTAGATTTAACTATTGTTATTGCATCATGAAATAGATAATACTTTATATAAAATATTTTTTATTGTTGCTTTAAACTATATGTAATTTCATCACGTACGAAATCCATCCGGCAAGGACTACAGTTTTCTTGGCTTTTTGAGTGTACAACAACATCATGTAAAATATCATCAGAACAAAATTGAGATTGCAATCAAATTATGCATATGCTACGTCATCATGTGATTTCCTTCTAATGTAATTATGTAGTGCCATTGATTAATGTTAAACAATAATTTTTTTAATAAAACACAATATCTGAAAAAAAAATTTGAATTTTTTTATTTTACTGGGTCGGATCGGTCCAATATATTTATATTTGGGTTAGATCGATCCGGTCATAAATAATGGAGACATTCTCCACTATTCACGCTGCAGAATAATAAAGAATGCAGAAAACAGTGAAGGAAAAAGAAAAGAAAAAAAAAAAAGCAGCGTGGTAGTGAAAACAGCGGAGACCGGTGATAAAAGAATGTTGCTTTCTATCAATAGATGATGGTCCTTTTTTTCCCTCTGATTTTGCTCTTTTTCTTCTCGCCTCCTGTCTATAAAAATAAACAAAATAGAAATATAGCATTGTGAAAAGTATGTAGAAATAGCTTCTACAAAACTAAATTTTGAATGCATTTAATAGTGGAGCCATGCATGAAAATTGTGTTCTGTTTTATAACCAAACAACATAAAATCACGATTAAATAAAATACTGCCGTAAACAGCGAGCCAAACGGGCTAAAGCTAGGCAATCAATTCAATTGTTCATTCTACCCCACCTAGACGATTCCAAAGACATAAATGAAGGCCTCCATCGGAGCTTGCAGAGGCCCCACATGCCTCCCTTATGTTGCAACTTTCCTCGCACACTGTTGCACGTATTACATGCTCCAAACACTTTTTACCAGCTTCATTCAATCAGCCTCATTCAATTTAAATACTGTTTGTTTTTGTATTTTAAAAGTATTTTTAATAAAATTTAAAATTTTTTTACTTTTTTATTAATTTCAAATTAATATGTTTTTAGTGTTTTCAAATTATTTTGATGTGCTGATGTCAAAAATAATTTTTAAAAAATAAAAAAAATTCATTAACATGTATTTTGACACAAAAAACTATTTAAAAAACAACAGCAACCATACTATCAAACACATTCTTAATTCTAAACAATCTTCAATCCAGTCCTAAACTTCATCCCTCTTGCCCAATAAAGGTCTAATATGAGAGACAAGAAAGGAAATAAACAAATTGCCCAGGTAGGTCAGTTTATTATAATCATGTTCACACCTAATTCGTGAATTTAATGGATTGATACAATTTATTTTAATATTTAAAAAATTAAATTTATTTTTTTAAAATTAAATCATATTTTTACCAGTCGTTTGTATTGCTTTTAAACTTTATATTTTTACCAATCGTTCAGGTTGTTTTTAAATCTGTCGAATCAACTAAGTCACATTTGTTTAATTTTTTTATAGTTTAATTTGAAACTCGAACTAGATAAAAAGTTGTGTAAGAAAATTTTAAATTTAATCCATTTAATTATGTTTAATAATACTGTTGAAAAGTTCGCCGCGACTTTAATATTTTTTTCAAGTTAAGAAAAATAATATCATTTTTTTTTAAAAAATATTCAAACAGTATTATTTTTTAAATTTCGTCGTAGAGTTACCTTACTATGTTATTAATTTACACCTGTTTTTTTTCCGAAAAAAATATGCCCACAGTAACATCATTGACTTCTCAAATCTATACTCGAAACAAGACGCCGGCAACGAATAGTCTCAAGCTAAAAGGCAAACTAAACGGTGCCGTGTTTGCAATTTACAAGTGCTACTAAACATCGTGAAAGATTTTAAAAAAAATACTTCAGGAATATACATAAGCCATCAGCTGAGTAGGATTCATCATTTAATGACTTGTAATTATCTATAATTATTTTTTTGTTATTTTTTACTGTTTCTCTATGCTTAAATAATTTTTAATTGCTGATCTTGTAAATAACATTTAATTTATTGTTAAAATATCATAACCAATTATCGGAATAAAAGAAAAAGAAGTATTAGCGTCTAAAATCGCATCGTTTTTAAGGGCATTGCACAATCTTTTGTTTTTCCCGGTCTTATTTATTTTTTTTAAAAAGGTAGTATAATTTTTTTAAAAAATATTTCCTAAAAATTAATTTATAAACCCAATCAAGTTCTACGTAATTTACTTCCATGTTTAAAAAAGGTAGTATAAGGGCAGGGTGAAATTGTTTGTTCCAGTGGGTATCTGAAAAAATCCGACCTGTCAGGGATGGGTATAAGAGACAATGTCCCCTTGATAAATAAACAAAGATGCGGCGGGGAACATGCCCAGAGTCTCCTGTACAAAATGAACCCGATTATATATGCGAGGCCCATAAGTTATTTTAAATTATTGGCCCATGTATTTATATTAGTATTAGCCCATTACGTTTAATCCATTAGTTTGACCCAGAAGCCTCTCTCTCTCTCTCTCTCTCTCTCTCTACACACACACGCACGCACGCATCAACAGAACCTCTTCATTCATTTTTTTTTTCTTTCTCGTGAATGTTCTTTGTTTCTCTTCAAACCCTGGTTTACAGATTGTTCATATAATTCCTTTTATCCCGAGTAAGTCTTTTTTATTCCTTTTCTAATCGATTGATGATATTGTTTTGGGGTTTTTTCTTTACATTAGTTGTTGAAATTTTAGGGTTCAAGTGATGTTAGTTGACATGTTAGTGATTTGCTTGAATTTGTTCGTGTGTGGGTAATAATCTATGCATATGAAAAAAAATTGAAATGAAATAGAAAGGAATTAACATGTAATTTTATTTACTTGATGTGTTTTGGATGAAACCTCACAGAATTTTAATATTACAAAGAAAATATGAAAACATGGAGGAATTATGTACTGAATATCAGTATTTTAATTACGCTGACAAAATTGTGTTGAGGTTAAAGATGATAGAATTACATGCAACCTTTTATTTTGGGAAATTCTGATCTTACCCATGGATTTCCGGGGGGGGGGGGGGGGTACTGTTTATGGTCATGAGTGATGGTTTTTCATATAGGTTTTGATAGATAATTAAGATTTATTGATGATTTATGATTAAGCACCGTTACTTAGCTTTGAGCACTTTTACTTAGCTTTCCCTACAATCATCAATTTTACATTTAAATGAGTGTGGCTATCTTCATATTAATATACTAACGCGCGTGTTTTAGGTTAATTGAAGGTGACATTGGCACATGTTAAAGGCTATTACATATATTTGTTATGATGCTCTACCCAGCAGGAGTTTTTTATATCGGAATGTGTTGGGTGAAAATATTTAATTCTATTTTTCATTTTTATATTTATTTTTTTGACGTAAATCACTCAAAAAAAATGATTGAACTATGTTTTACATGTGCTATTAGTCAACTTAATTATATCTCATTATGTACATCTAGTATTATCTATTCACCAAGTAGTGGAAATATCATCACCATCGATATATTATTACAGTCTTTTTAGGTTCATGGTGTTTGTTAGATGGTCAAGTACAACTTACCAAGATGGGTCTTACACTCCAGGTTGGCAAGCCCAACACTACTTTGGCTTCTCTTTTTTATATCCACGTCGTAAATTCAACCGTGTTTTCAAATATTTTTTTCATCGGGTTTTTTTTATAATAATAAATTAATTTATATATATTTTAATTAATTTTTATAATAAAATAACTTTTTAATAATTCTGATATCTATGATATTTAAACTAATAATTTTAAAAAAATGAATTTAAAATTTAACTAATTAAATTACACTCCTCCCTCAGCCCCATTTTATATTATTATGAGATGACATGTACATATACATTCACGATCCATGCTTGAGCACTTGACCGGCACACAAGGCAATGCACTCCTAGGTTCGAGCACGTGACCTGCACACGGGTCAATGCATTCCTAGGACCGCCTTGTCCGTGCCAAGTCCTAGACTTGTAGATTATTTTGCCGGGATTTATAATCAAAGCAATTATATAAAGATTAACCATCCCCTTGTACTGCTATATCATACATGTGTGTGTGTTTTTGATATCCGTAAATGAAATTTTTCTTATTTCAAAATGGAATGCCCGTGAAAAAAAATCAATGTGGTTAGGAAGTTTAGAGTAGCAAAAGTCTTTATGTTATTACTTTATAATCTTGAAAATTCCATTTTGTCATTCTATAAATAAAAAACAAGAAAAAAAAAGAATTATAAAAATCAAATAAATATTTATCAAAGTTTCATCCATTCAATGACAAGATAGCTCGGAGACGTGGAATAAAATCTTGTTTATTCACATCGAGCTTCAACGGAGCTCGTTCAAGATTATATTGTATATACAAACAATCCTTAAAATTAGTTTGTAGTTGAATCTACTACTTCATTGTTTATATTTAACTTCGTACCAATAGTCAAGTAAAATTCAATATTAGTATAGATTTAAAAAATATTTTTGCATTGTGTATTATAGTATTACTGTGTTACTAAAAGATATTATATATCTTTGTTTTTTTTATTATCGATGATGTCATCTTCAAACTCATCTCAAGTTCGATATAAAATAAAAATTCTTTTTTTACTCCGAATTCAAAACATATTTGAAAGTGTAATTGTAGTTGATTTTCATTTAGAAATGTATTAAAAAAATATTTTTTTATTTTTTAAAAATTATTTTTGATACCAACACATCGAAACAACAAAAAAATATTAATTTTTAAAAAAATTAAAATTTTTAAAAACATTTTTCAAACACAAAATCAAACAAAATAATAACATTAAAGAAAAATATAACCACGCCCACCTCAAATGACTCGATGCCTAGTTGTCCCCTCCTTTCTTTTATCTTCTACCATTGTAATCATTCGCTCGTATTAGAAAAAAAGGGTTTGTCTGCATATCATCATGTAAAAATAAAATCACTTTGCAAGAATAGCTGATGGATTTATTGATTTTGCGCATTTTTTCTTGATAGAAGATGTCTTGTTTATGGAATGCACGGGATGACCACCCAAGCAATAAAAACATTCATGATATAAAATATATATCGATCTATTCTCACGGTCTACTTAAGGCTACCAAAAAAAAGTAGCTGGTACGTAAATTAAAATTGAAATTGGTGTAATTTGCATAATTCTCCTAGTTTTTTATTTATTTCTTTTTTTTTCGCTGCTCAACAATCTAAAATAACACCTTGCTCACGTACCATTTCGAACCTTTTTCCTGACACGGTTTAAAAATTTCCCAAGTAGAAACAAGATTTTGGCAAACAGCCAGCACACCCTTAAAGAATATATATATATATATAATCCAACTAATATTCTGGATTTTCTGTTTTTTTTTAAATCAATGTCGGAATTTAAAATAAACTAGTTACATGGTCTGCTAGTAAATCGGATTGTATTTTTTTAAAATAAGCATCATGATCGTGAATTTAAAATTTAAAATGAACTGTTAAAGGAACAAACAAAGGTTATTTTTTTTGGCACAATTTAGGATGACATGTTACCAGGCCATTTATCTTTCAAAACAATAAGTGATGCGTTAGCTACTGTAGTAATGCATCATCTACTGCATCAGACAATAATATATCGTCCATAAACCCAAGCTTTTGACCATTATAATGGCTGTCAAGATATTAGGGTACCATTTATTGCACTCTACAAACTCATTTCCAAACAAAATTTTACCTGTAAATAAGAAAACACTATAAAAACTTAAAAAAACACATCTATCATCTTGAACTTGGAAAAAAACCGGTTCAAAGTTGCAAAATCAACCTGATTCTAAAAAAATTACGAGTTTCAATTTATTTTTTTTGAGCATGATAAAAAACAAAAAAAATCTAAATGTGATTCTTGTCGAAATGAACCCATTAAAATAAAAAATAACATTTTTCATGGCTGAAATCTTGGCTAGTAACTTTATTTTTTATTTGTTATTTTTTAATGATTTTTTCTTTTATTTTTGAAATTAGTAACTAAAAAATAAGAAAAATAAAGTTTTAGACTAAAATAAAAATTTTAAAAACTAAAATAATTGTAATGAAATAAAAATAAAAATAGGAGGATAAAAAAATCCATGCCATTCTAATTTAAGACTGGCCATGTTAAGCATTCACTGTATTTTACATTTTGATTCTGTATTTTGATTTGTATTTTTTTTGTAAAAAATCAGGTGAAATTAATTATTAATTTATTTGATAAAAAAATGATGCAATTAAAAAAATTGAAAAAAAAAAATTGTATGAATTCAATTGCACTCGCTGTTCTCTTTCCCTAAATCTTCGAGTGTTTCTTATAAAATAGCCATTAAAAAAGGGAAAACAAAAATAGGGGAAAAAAAGTCATAAAAGGCAGCAACACATTTCAACATAATTGCACTAAAAAAAGAGGTAAAAACAACATGGGAAATATAGTCATACAAGGCAACATAATTGTACATCGACAACTTTTCTTATTTTTAGAATCACATTAAATAACAAGG
>Ga0325411_1008882_pt1 | contig 10822 bp, 6 predicted proteins | sample PopdelMetagenome_13_FD_206181 | JGI IMG/M metagenome (GOLD analysis project Ga0325411, IMG submission 206181) | Populus deltoides microbial communities from Bellville, Georgia, United States - Xylem-PdIQD-R4 | ecosystem: Host-associated > Plants > Phyllosphere > Stem > Wood/Secondary xylem...
ATCTTTTTTCTGCTACTTCTTAAACCTTGCAAGCTGCCAACGATATATCCATTTATAGCACAAGAAAATAAATTTAACAACAAAAGCACAAAAGACAGAGGCGATTATAATAATAATTAAAAATTAAATTAAGGCTGGAATGTTTACCGGGAAAAGAAGTTATCAGTTAAAAGAGCCCTACCTGTGTACGTGTCTATAAAAAGCTCTGGTTTTGATGCTAGGTTTCTTTTTTACCTATCCTTTCTCTGTCTGTCGCCTGCTTACTAACTTATTATTTTCTTGGCATACAAGTGACCAGAACAGATCTCCGGCATTGACTCAGTCCACAGGTATCTTTGACTACTAATGGGATTCCCTTTTTTTATACATATATATTTCTTTTCCTGATATATTAGTCTCTAGCAACAGAAGAGAGTAAAGTGGCATTATCTGTGGAGAAATGGTTTTTCTTGTATTTATTTATTTATTTTTCTGATCTTGAATGGCTATTGATTTCTTTAAATTCTTTCCGGGAATATCCTTTCGGGTATATATAAGATAAGATACATTTTTTAGACTGAAAGTGTCCCACTTTATTGCTTACAATTTTTGGTGAAGCAGCAGAGCCGCTCCCAGCCCCAGGTCTGTTAGAGAGATCTGCTGTTTCTAAGAAGTGAATTGGAGTGTTTTAAGGAATTGGGAAACTGGGTAGCATTGCTACTCGTGTTTTTAAGTTTAATCAGCTGAAATTTGTTGCTGTTTGTCTTATGTTGTTTGTCTTCAATTTTATTTTATTTTTTCCTGTCTAACTAGCTCCAAAAAATGGGGACAAAAGGAGAACCATATTATCCACAATTCACCTTGAAGGGAGTTCCGACCGAAGCCTGCTGAGCAATTGAAGACAATCTTGCCTCAAAAGGAAATGAGCACTGGAAGAGATTGAAGTTTCTGAAAATCAGCAATGGATGTCGGCAGGCAGAACCAAAAGGAGTCATGGATTCCACAAAGTCATTTTAGGCATATCCTACCTCGTGTGATCTACACAGACAGGCAGGGAAACCAGCTAGACCAAGCAAGTAGTTCAGAAATAAAGGGGTTATCTGGATTGGGTGAGTGTTGTCCTCCCTCCAGTTCCAATTGGGAGGCGGCTGCTAGAGGTGCAGAAAAGGGCAGCGCCGGTAATGACTATGTCGAAACATCCAGAGAGTGCTCCACTGGTAATACAGCTACATGGAACCCTATGTCTTTGGACGACCCTCTGTTGGCTCTTGCAGATGCAGCTTCCAGGGAACATTTAAATCCATGGATTATTGGCAACTACACCCAGGAACCCAAGTGTAAGCATAACCGAGTTGGCTTTAGAAAAAACTCATTTCTGTGTACTTGGCTTTTATTTCACCAAGGCAGTTCCCTCATGTGCATTCATTTAGCTGCCAAGTACCTGCAGGGTGTAGCAATAGAGATAGAGAAAATGATTATAACAACAAATGGAATTCATTCAGACATCAATGATATAATCAATCAATAGCAAAACACACAATGGACAGAGACTCTGCGTGTCATTTTGTCCAGAAAAAGGAGAGAAAAAAAGTCCTTTTGGATGTAGGAACTAGTTTCCAGTATCATTCTCAAGAGAAGCTTTAGTAATTTTAGTTTCATCGATCTGGAAATAATTTGTCTCCATGAAATTTCTATTTTTTACTGAAACTGCATGTGGTGATCATTTCTTCCAGGGGGGAAGGCAAACGCATTCCCTGCCGAGACCACCTCCCAGTTTGCTCCTGTAACGCCAGACAAGGGCATGAAAGTGGAGTCCACAAAGATCATAGAAATGCAAAATTTATGCACACATTCAAGAAATCAAGAATTTAGTGATGATGGAATTGTTTCCAGGGGAGCTGATGCCAGTGGCCTCCAAACTGATGAAGAACTCCTACAGCGAGCAACAAATTCATCGTTTGCTGTTGGGTCCCCTGTGTTGAAGGAGAATCACAACCCTGACAGGAGAGACAGCGATGTTATTGACCTGAACAGAACACCACAGCAGAAACTAAGGAGGAAAAAGCACAGGCCCAAGGTCATCAAAGAAGTCAAACGCAAAGGGCCACAAAAATCAACGACCCCCAAGTCTGCTGCTTCTACTGAAAAGTCAACTGGTAAGAGAAAGTATGTTCGGAAGAAGGCGCTCGGTAAAGCACCAGCAATTTCCCCAACAGAAGCAAATGGACAGTCTGCTGATCCAAAGATAACTGAACCGGCCAAGAAGTCTTGCCGGAGGGCCTTAAATTTTGATATAGAAAGGCAGCCTAGAGACAAAAGCTCTAAATGCAGTCCACCTTTTGACTTAGATTCTAAACCAGAGGCACAAACAAGCGCAGCAATAAATCAATCAAAATCAACAGTGTTTCTTGGTCGTGGAATTGAAGTGATGGTGGAAACCACACAAGCAGGCATTGCCTATGACCTTACCCGTTCTATAAATCAAATGCTTAAAAATTACGTATCATTGCGGGACAAAGAAGCACCAAGCACATTGTTTCCTGCCCAGACTAGTGAACAACAGGGCAAACAGGATGGAAATTTACAAGAGAAAGGGGTAGATCAAGGGATTGCTCATGATGTACAGGAAGACACGGCACAAATCACTCCAATAAGTCCTAATGGCTCCAATTGCAGCACCAGCACAACTTCGACTTTGGAAGGACAGGCTAGCAGATCAAAGAGGAAGCATTCTGAACAACCAGACACATGCAGCACAAATCTAACTGGGATTCACTATAATTCTTTGAATGCTTACCAAACCATGCCTTCACTACTATTTCGAAAGAAAAAGAGGTCAGATAAGGGACAAACTCCAGCCACATCAAGCACATCATCCTCAGTGACTGCTGCAAAGGACATTGCGATAGTAGAAACAACATGCCCACAGAAGGATCCTGAAAGAGATCCTTTCACACCCAATATCAACTGTTGGATTTCTGCTGCTCCTCGTAATGGACTTCCGGGCAAGCATGTAGAAGAAAGAATAGATCTTCTCAATGACCTGCAAACTTTTGGCTATAGCATAAACCAGACAACAAGATCAACCAAAAAAAGGTCCAGATGTCCTACTAAAACTCGGGATCTGGCTTCAGTGACCAGAATTCCAGGATGTGCATTGCACCCAACTAACCGAAACAGACTTGTACCAGTGGATTGTAATGGGCAGCAAGTAGGAAACTCACACGGACCTCACATGAGTGTAGAAGCCCTGCTGGCAGAGATGAATGGGACATGGACAACCAAAAAGAGGACCAAGAAGAGAGCTTCTCTGGTTAATTCAGGTTCCTACAGTATAAATGCAGTGCCATATCATGGAAAAATCGTTTTATATAATCAGCACAAATTCTCAGCCAAGGCATTAGGTACTTTATGTGAGAATTCAAATTTAGACCAAGCTCGTATAAGAATTTTTGAAATCTGAGGAACCTAGCAAATCCGCAAAGTGCCTTTTTAACTTTTACAGCTATTTAATGCAGGTGCTCATCCAGAAGAAATGTGGAAACAAATGTTTTCTGTTGATTCAATAGTCGAGCAATTAAAGCATCTCGACATCAAGAGGGAAAGCAATGACATTGCATTTGAAGAGCGGAATGCACTTGTCCATTATAATATTGGAGATGATATGCGGAATGCACTGGTCCTTTACAAAAGAGATGGCACCGTTGTACCCTATGATGGTTCTTTTGGATCCATCAGGAAGCGACGCCCACGCCCAAAGGTTGACCTAGATCAAGAAACTAATAGAGTTTGGAAGCTTCTAATGGGAAACATCAATAGTGAAGGCATTGACGGAACAGATGATGAGAAGGCAAAATGGTGGGAAGAAGAAAGGGCAGTGTTCTGTGGACGGTCAAACTCATTTATAGCACGGATGCATCTTGTACAAGGTACAGATACAATTTTCTTAAATTTTCTCATCGGGCTTCTCAGTGGAAAGTAGCCAATCACTGATTCAGTAGCTTTATAAAATAGAAAGTACTTAGTTCCTGCTGTCAACTAATGCTTAACAATAGTACAAGACCAAGCATAGAGCTGTTAGGATTTCTTGTACTATAAAAGTCTCTTTGCCAAGGTTGTTAATTCTATCCTCAAATGAGATTTTTCTACCATCAAATTAAAACCAGTCCATCTAGCATAAACTGAATCGTCTAGAAAATCAGAAGAATATTGAAGGTCAAAATTTAATTAGGAAGAGAAAAGAGCCAAGGTCATAAGCATGGAGCATTTTATATATCTTGATAAATGAAATCTAAGATGTGCAATTAGCACTTTCATGGCCAGCACGATATAGTGACACTAATCCGCAGCAAAAAATAAAGTAAGGCAATCCACTATCAAGAAGGAGATATTATTGAAATTAAGAAAGTGTAGAAACAGGTAGGAGATAAAACATCTGCATATTTGAAATTCCAAACAAATTAACCTTGAAACCTCATAAGCAATCAGTTGAGAAATTCCAGTTACATTTTTTATCCTGAACTTTTCCTCCAAATTTTGGACTCAAATTAGTCTTGAACTCATGCTATATCAGTACAATATCAATTACACAGGGGACAGACGCTTCTCTCCGTGGAAGGGATCAGTTGTGGACTCGGTGATTGGAGTATTTCTTACCCAGAATGTCTCAGATCATCTCTCTAGGTAAAGTTGAGTTTCCCATATAATTTTGATACAGTGCATAATTAGAGAAAAGGCAAAAGTAAAACCTCTTATACCATTTATTCATTTTCCTGCAGTTCCGCATTTATGTCACTTGCCGCACGGTTTCCCCTCAAGTCAAAGAACAAGCCATGCTATGATGAGAGGACTAGCTTAGTGATTGAAAAACCAATAGAATTCATACCAGATTCAGAAGAGGGCATAAGATGGAATGAGGTGTCAAATCAATCAATCTGTAGCCAGAGTTCGTTGACTATCCATGACATTGAGCCTGATGAAGAGCAAGAGGTAGTCAAAAGCAGTGAATCCTCTGAAAGTAGTACCGGCATTGTCACCTCTGAAACTGAAGCACATGCATTCAGTCAATTGATGGCAAGCAGATCAACCATTGAGACCTCCATGACCAGAAGGGTAAGTTACATGGTAGAAGAAGGGACACAAATAATTGATGGAATCTCAAGTCAAAATTCAGTGATTTCTGGCCAAAACTCTGTGAATTCTCCAATTGGGCAAGCTTCTGAGAAAAAAGAATCATGCTCGGAGAACATCTCAGAAGGAGAAGATCTCACTGATGGATCAAAGCTCAACAATTATAACGATTGCAGATCTTTCATGGAGCTTCTGCGAAAGGTTGGATCTCCCTTGATGCAAGATGCTTACAGCCAAGGAAATGGCAAGATGGACAGTTTGAATGATCATAAAAGCCCCATAGGAGTGTCCATGGTCGCATCCAGTAATTGTTATTGGCACCTTACTTCTAACTCTGGAGCTGTGAAGGTTGACTGCTTTGATATGATCCCTAAAGAAACACAATATGGTGATATAGCCAAAAACAAAAAAGAAGACAGTGCAAAAGATCACAATGCCCTTGCAGTGGAAACGGCCAGTCAAATTACTGATCAAAATAAGCTGACCTTGATCAATCAAGAAGCATCAAGATCTCCCATGTCAAATAATCAGTCATGCATCGACATTCAAAAAGACAAGCATACGAGTGTCCAGTCTACAGCCATGCCTGTTGAAGACCCCAAAGTCACTGACAATTCATTGATTCAGATGCAAAATAACTACCTGCAGAAAAATCAATACTTACAAAACCTTTCAGGAGAAACCACGCATATAACTGGTAGTACCAGTGCATTTGATAGGCAGCAAAAGAATCGACAAAAAACAACAGAGTCTGAAATGATTGAGCTAGGTTATTCACAAAGTAAGGAGCTCAATGAGATGAAAGCTGCCACCAGAAAAGCAAAAAGCAGAAGAGTTGGAAATGAAATAAGAGATGACGTTGACTGGGATGCTTTGAGAAAAGAGGCAGAAGCAAATGGAAAGAGAGAGGGAACAGAAAACACAATGGACTCACTGGACTGGGAAGCTGTAAGATGTGCAGATGTTAATGAGATTGCCAACACAATCAAAGAGCGTGGGATGAACAACATACTTGCAGAACGGATAAAGGTATACATGTCACAATCAATAACAAAGATTTCTAAAGCATGGTTACCCACCAAAGCTAGAGCCTATCTTAGTTGATACTGACTGGAAAATCCATGCAGAACTTGCTTAATAGACTGGTTAGAGAACATGGAAGCATTGATCTGGAATGGTTGAGAGATATTCCACCTGACAAAGCAAAGTAAGCCAAAAGGATTAACCATATAGCCTGCATCAGTTGAATGCATTAAAATACTACTTCTGCAGTTATTATATAAACATGGCATTACTCCGTTGCTAAGCATATGATATAGTGATTGCATATTTTTTATTAGAAATATTAAATGCAGTTGCTTGGTTTATAAAACAAGACAAAAAAATATATACTTAATTACAGCTTACTACTGCAGAGAGTATCTGCTAAGCATTAGAGGATTGGGGCTGAAGAGTGTGGAGTGCATACGGCTTCTGACACTTCATCATCTAGCATTCCCAGTAAGCTTTAATCAGTTGGACACACTTCATAAACAAAACAACATACGGACCTCAAGTTTTGGCTATTAGAGATCTCAGCCCTAAATATTGCATAACAGGTTGACACAAATGTTGGACGCATAGCTGTACGACTGGGATGGGTCCCCCTTCAGCCACTGCCTGAATCACTTCAGCTGCATCTTCTAGAGCTGTTAGTATTATTAACTGAAAGGCTACTGATGCTAACTAAATGCTTATGACACAAGTACTAATGTGCTGATGTGCAGGTACCCTGTGCTGGAATCAATTCAAAAATACCTCTGGCCTCGATTGTGCAAACTTGACCAAAGAACACTGTAGAGAAATATTCCATTTGACATTACCTCGACCATGAATACACTTAATGTACAAATAGAATTAATTATGAATACATTTTACTAATCCATTGTTAATGCATAAACAGGTATGAGCTTCATTATCAGATGATCACATTTGGAAAGGTGTGTTTCATATACTTTAAACTTGAAGTGATATGCTCTTCTTTGTGGTTAATGAAAAGCTCAAGCTAAGGAAGCACTATTTGAGATCATGCAGGTATTCTGTACAAAAAGCAAACCAAATTGCAATGCATGTCCAATGAGAGGAGAATGCAGACATTTTGCAAGTGCATTTGCAAGGTTTGCATATAATTTGTTCCATTTCTTACAATGGCACTGCCGTGTGGTTAGTGTGGTTAGCATGGTAGCAAACAAATGCAGGAATTAGTTCCATAAACCTACCACCATCTAGAACCCTCTTTAGTTTTCATAAAAACTGGAGGTTAATTTTTTTTTAATTGGATCAACTAACCAAAACTTCAAATGGTTATGGATTATTCAGTTAAGTAAAAATGATGATTTGAAGAAAAAAACCAGCTATAACTTCATAGTTTGATTATACCATGGACAACCATTTCCATGAAGAAAATATTGCAGTTAAATTAGCATTTACAAATCCCAATTAAGAAACATACCCTGAACAACATTTTCCTTAACATGCATGAAAAGCAAGATTTGTTAACTTATCATAAACTTATTGGATGTAGTGCAAGGCTTGCCCTTCCAGGACCGGAAGAAAAAAGCATAGTGAGTGCAACCGAGAACATATCTGGCCAAAACCCTGCTGTGGATGCTGCTCAACTGCCCCTGCCCCTGCCCCTGCCCCAAACAGCTAAACAATCCGAAGGAAGTCAACAGCCAGAAGCAAGCAGGCTTGCAGAAAGCAAATCCAGAATCACCGACTGTGAACCTATCATTGAAGAACCATCATCACCAGAACCAGTGTCTACACAAGTAACAGAAAATGATATGGAGGATACATTCTGCGAGGATCCTGATGAAATTCCCATCATCAAACTTAACATTGAAGAATTCACTCAGAATTTACAGAACTATATGCAAGAGAATATGGAACTTCAAGAAGCTGATATGTCTAAGGCCTTAGTTGCTTTAACTGCAGAAGCTGCCTCCATTCCCGTTCCCAAGCTTAAGAATGTTAGTCGGTTACGAACAGAGCACCAGGTGTAAGTAGCAACCTCCTCACTAAAACTGTTTTCTTATTGAAACAGTAGTAGGCAAAATTTAGCTTATGAAGTAAATGTCACCAGCCCCATACAAAACTTGTAACTTTTTCTAAGGGAATCAAAATTAGAACATGATAAAATCTCACCATTCAGCATTGAAGCCAAATGCTTTTCAACACATTTCATGTTGTCCATGATAAAAATAGGCAAAAATCTTTTGCCGGAACTAAAAGGTAAAATCTTCTCGTACATTCTAATTTTCTCTCTTTCACCATCATGCAGATACGAACTTCCAGATTCTCATCCCCTTCTGCAAAGGGTTAGTTAATTCTGCATCTACTTCATCAGCAATGTTACATGAAATGTGCCCACATAGCCAAACTTCTTTCCTAATTATGTGTTTTGCTTTTGAATCAGTTGGACAGGCGAGAACCTGATGATCCATGTTCATACCTTCTTGCCATATGGACACCAGGTAGGTAAATAACAAAGAGAAACTGCTATGACACATTTCTTTCTGCATAGTGTCAAATTAGCTGAGTTGCTGATGAACTATTCAGGTACTCTATGCCCAATATTAGCTGGGGTAAACTCAGAAATCAAGCAAGCCATGTCAAAACCCTGTGAGATGCTTTTAGGAAAAGGATCTGAGTCCAAGCTTTGCAGGGTTAAAAGCTCAGAAGCATGGGTTGCTTCTTAATACCAAGTCATGATTAAAATACTCACATATAGGTTTGGATCCTCGCATCCTTGGATGTGGGATTCATTAGTTAAGAGAGTGAAAACAATGGTCAACAGAAAGAACAGAAAATCTACAAACAAGCAATCCATTCAGTCAATGATATTGTCCCTCAACAATCAGAGTCAAGTCCAGCATAAAAAAGGAATGACTTATTTAAATCAGTCTAATGACCATCTCACTTTTAAGAGAAATGTGGAATTTGTAAATTCCTGCATCAAAAAGAAGTAAAAGATGAGGGATTCCGGAGCTGCACCTAGTGTGTCCCAATCTGTGTCTTAGGCTTTCCATCTGAGGCAAGCAGGCCTGTTTGGATGACCATTAATCTTTCTTCCTCCCCTCTTCTTTTACAAATTTTCATAAAGACCAAAGGTAACAGGTTTGGGTGCATGTGGTTTGCTGCTGGCCATGTGGCACGCTTAAGCTTGACTCGCTTGTCACCGAATAGACTACTAGTAAGCTAAGTATGATCTCGCAATTCAGGGCTTGTGCCAAGATCAAGAAAAGCTCTTTCAATTGTGGGAGTAGAATAACCTGAACAGTCCAACAACTCAGCTCAGCTCAATTGAACACCCTATGCATTTCCCATTATAGCATGAGCAGGCACAAATCACAGGTTTGAAAAATACATGCGATGTTCAATAACAAGTTAATGCAGGCAAAGTTCAGATATGTCTAGGCTATAGTTCTGTAGGTATCTGATCAATTGTGCAAAATCACCCACATTAGGCGAAACAGCAAACTCCATTCAACCACTGGAAAGAAGTTGCAGCTTACATGAATGTGGCAAATTGTGTGATGAGAAAACATGTTTCTCATGCAACAACATACGGGAAGAAAATTCTCAAATTGTTCGAGGGACTCTCTTGGTGAGAATAAGCATGCCAATATTGCCAATATAATTGTACTCTTGAAAAGACTTATTAGTGAAGGTTGGAATCCATATAAATTAAATATTAACCAATTGTTCTAACATGTCAAAAACAGATACCATGTCGAACAGCGATGAGAGGAAGCTTTCCCCTCAATGGCACATATTTTCAAGTTAACGAGGTAATAAGCTAGCAGGACACCTTCAGGTGATATAAAGCATCTTTTGAGTTTTGCAGTTTAGATAATGCTAATGACATGTTCTCTATGTAGGTATTTGCTGACCATGATTCTAGTCTGAATCCAATTGATGTTCCTAGAGCATGGATATGGAACCTGCCCAGACGAACTGTGTACTTTGGAACCTCCATACCAACAATATTCAAAGGTATATATATATAGTAATGCTGTTATGACAAATGATAAGAAATCAATAAATGGCACTCACTGTAAGTTTGGTCTATCAGGTTTGACAACGGCAGGTATTCAGCATTGTTTCTGGAGAGGTAAGTGATAGTGTAGATTCTTCCTTTCTCTATAGCTACCTACTGGCTACTTTAGTTTTAAAACTAGCCATTAGTTCTGCAGTTGTTGCTTTGGTTACCCTTGCGTTCTTTTATTGGAAAAGTTATGGCAAACATGGTGACATGAATATGCATTATTTCATGCCAATGATTCTTCACTTTAACCATTAGATTAATGCACAAAATCCTGATATGATATAGAATCCTAACATTCTGGATTCCTCAAGGCAGCCTTGTGCTGAACGCTAACCAGCAATAGGTTTTGAGAATATCTCCTCCAAAAACCGATAAGTTTCTCATGTTGCTTTTCTAGTTAGTAAATGAAACCGTTAGATTAAGACTTTATGATGTTTTGTTTTCCGCGCATGAGATCTGACAATTTAAAAATGCTTGAGGTGGCACATGGACTTCACCTGTAGATGCAGTATCAAGCTTTAGGGATTCTCAGTCATATTGAACTCTGTAATTCAAAAAAGGCAATTAGTTCCCTGAGATGATCATGTATGATGAATGCACACGGAAAATGGAGAGACAATTGTA
>Ga0325411_1008884_pt1 | contig 10821 bp, 8 predicted proteins | sample PopdelMetagenome_13_FD_206181 | JGI IMG/M metagenome (GOLD analysis project Ga0325411, IMG submission 206181) | Populus deltoides microbial communities from Bellville, Georgia, United States - Xylem-PdIQD-R4 | ecosystem: Host-associated > Plants > Phyllosphere > Stem > Wood/Secondary xylem...
ATAATCGAGGGTACCATTCTTGTAATTCTAAACTAGCAATGGGCCTAATGTCCAATAAATACTCAAGAATGTATTAAGTTTGGGCTACAGAACAGGAGAGAGTAATGGGCTAAACGAGATATATAAGAGGAGAAAATCTTCATAATCGTTGTCTGAACATCCCATGCTCACGAGCCCTTACAAGACAAGGCTACAAAATAACGCATACACAAGTAAAGGCAGCAGAAATTGTGAGACTACACATGTATAAAAATAAGAATATCAAAACACATATATTATTATAAATATTTACTTACCAATACTCTATTATTATGAATCAAGTTCGAGATTTTTATTTTGTCAATAGCTCTGAAAATAGAACAAATTAAACTTTGTAATTTTATTTTGAAAATTAACCTAGGATTCACAAGTCCAGAACCAAACCAAACAAATTGGATCATCTTAGTTTTTTTTTTTTTTCATTGTTTCCTTTCAATTTTAACTTGTCTTTATTTTACATTTGAATGGGGAACAGGGAATCTCTAATAGACTTTTCAAGTTACAGAGGGAAAAAATACAGTTTCAAAAGAAACTAATTGTAGATTGTCGTTTCTGCAAATATTAAAATATTTAGTATTAAACTGAGCCCCTAACAAAACATTTGCTTTGAAGAGGTTCTGCCGAGCAAATCTGAAATATCATTTTCCATAGTATTCAGTTCAGCTTTATTTTGTCCTCGAATCCTCTTATATTTTTCCTTCCAGACACTTTAAATATAGGACCACCGAGCCAGCCTCTGCAAGACCGGAACAAACAAACGGTAGCCCAAGCAAATTCTATTTCGGTCCCCGAATTGTTTATGGAATCTACACCTATGCAGAATGCACCGGCATGTTCTCTTTGTAAGACTACAAGAGAAAAACGACTGATCCATGTATAAAATAAAAAACAAGTAGCGTCCTGTAAATATGAAGAGAACCCCAGATAAGCTTATGCTAATCTCAGGATTATTTCCTAGTAATGCACTCCTAGGAGATTTGGAAAAGATAGTGCCAGAGAACATGTCTTTGACCTTGAGCTTGGCCAAACTCAACCGTCATCTTGCACAAGAATCCCTTGCATTTAAAGTAAGTCTCCTTGCAAACTTGGTTATCTTTGTGGGACTATTAGGGCTGGTCCCTCGTATTAGATTCCTCAATTTTCGATTTTGGCTCTAAACATTCGTTAGATGAGAGCAGAGAAATAAAATTTGTTTGAACGTATCATTCGAGCCAAGGATGAAAAAGAATAAAACTCCAAACCTCTCCACTTCTGAAAGACTAATAATCACGTTTACCATTGACAATAAGGAGAGACCTACAAACCTGCAAAGTTGCCAATAAATGAGGCACAATTTTCATCATACCACGTTAGGCAGTTCACAAGCAAGTCGGTTGCAAAAAACCATGTTCAAATCACAAATACATGACAAACAAACTGATCAACTATGCATCGCAATGTTTGACAGGCAAAATATAAGCCTACTCGATTAAAGCACAGATCAAGTCCTCGATGAAAACATTCTAGATCTCAGATAAACTAGAGCATCGAACAACTATCATCCAGAGTTTAAAATAAACAGTTATGGAGAACTAGTAAAAAATCAAAAAAGGGCAAGACAACTAAGAAAAATTTCCTTCAAGTTCAAGCAGCAGTTTCAGCAGGGGCCTCGGCGATTGGCTCATCAGCTGGCCTTTCCAATTTCACACCAACATCCTCGGAATAGTCCCCATGAACCTGCACATAGCAAAGAATATTAGAAGCTTGCAATATAACAACCAGCCAGATCCAAATATACTATTGCTTAAAAAGTTCACAAAATTCAAAAGTATAAAAATAACCATATGATAGAACGCCTGCCATTGTTGGCTATATACATAAAAACTAAAGATTTAAATGCAGACAGAAAGCTGATGAAAATAATTTATCTTTGGAAAAATTTTGGTGATCAAAACATCAAACACGTAATACGAAGCCTATAGAGACAAACCTCCATCAATTTTCCAAGGTCAAACTTTGGGGCCTTTAAGATCTTCACTTTCCTGATGAAAACGTTTTGAAGAGGGTAGATGCTTGAAGTTGCCTTTTCAATTTCCTTGCCAATGCTCTCTGGAATGAACTTGCGGACCAATTCCTTGAGATCACAAGAAGTTGCTTGGGCTGTCATAATTTCCCTCATTTTGCGGCGTATCTGAGAGAAAACAAGAGCATATCCACACCATAAGCAGAAACAAAACACCAAATAGCAAATTAATTCAGCACAATTTTCACTCAATCAATACTTTCCAGTCTCCGTATCCATCATTATAAATGCAAGAATTATATACAACTCTTGATGAAATAACTTTATTTTGGTTGCCACTAAATAATTTAGATTTCAAATCAGTAGCGTAATACACAACCAAAAATATATACCAGAAAGATTCTCATAAAAGACATTCTATATCTTGTTGAAGCAAAGACTAAATAAAAACAAGAAATACATAGTGCCCTGAAAAAACAAACTTAAGTTCCTAATACATAAGTTCAGTGAGCAACTAGATATTATGATATGATGTTCTTACTTGTCTCATTTGGCTGGACTGCGCATAGGTAGTCCTCTTGATCTGGTTGGGACGCCTTTTAGTGAACCCGATGCAGAACATCCTCAAAGTGTAGTTATCAGTGGTTTTCACATCAACATGAGCTTCAATCAAAGTTTGCCATTTCCTCACCAAAGACCTCAACTTGTCATTGGTAAAATTCATTCCCTGCAATATTTAAGGAGAGGATTAGAACTTGCAATGTGAAATTAATACATTGTCAATAGAATTAAAATATAATAATGTAAGAAAAATACAACTTCCATAATCATACCCAGAAGTTTGTCAAAACATTCCTTCCTTGAACATCTTCAGCTCTCAAACGGATCTTTCTGTAAGCATGATCCTCATCACCCTGAAGGTCTGCAAGTGAGATCTCAAAAACACGATGTTTGAGACCTTCTGAAGCAATCTGTTACAGACCACAGAGTACACATTAGCACATCAGCAACACATGGATACCTCTCAATGATCAAGCGTCTATAAAAAAAATACAGTTGTATTTCACGTCCACCATAAGTAAAAAATGCAAAATCCCAATACAGCACAAGAAATGCAACTAGAACAAACAAATTTCTGTTAGTTAATTTACAAAGAAAATGACACAACAACTAAAGGTGACCTTCTAGACATGAGCCAGCAAGTCTAGGAAAAAGATAAGAATGAATGAAATTAAATTGTGAATAGAACTGGTAGAAAAAAAAGAGAGCACATTGCAGTTCGGACGAGAACATGACAAGAGAAAAGGTTTAAAAATTTCAAGAGTCAAATCTTCACGACTAATATTTCTCTACAAGTGGGGATAAATTGTTACAGGAAAAGTAGTGTGTCGTGGACAAACCATATGCCATTCATACACTGTACTTCCATGCTTTCAAGGTTTAATTTTTTAAGCAGGCCACCTCAAAATTACCACTGAACTTAAATTTATTGAGCAAAATGAGCTCCAACCAACAAAATCTCAATCAACGCGTTAACAGAGTAACAAATTGCTAGAAACTCGCCTCTCTATCATGGCAATCATCGTGACCTCTTACACAGGCTAAAACTATGTAGAACACCTAGAATCTATGAATTTAAACAAAAACCTTGCCCCAAATTATGCACTCTCATTTTCTAAGAGAACCCAAGGACCAAACATTAAAAACGCAAAGAATTATGCAAAACTATGAAAAAAAATAAGAGAAAAATGTTTATAAATTTAAAAAAACGTTATATACCTTGGTACCCTGAGTACGAGTAACAAGAGTCTTGCCGACGTTTTTGACCGAGAAAACTGAAGGAGCCTTGATATCATACCAATCCTTCTTTGAAAATGGATCAGCTCTGTAAAGACAAACAAACAACAATAATTAATCAAACAGCAGATCTAGAAAGACACAAAGTTTAGTCTGCAATACTCACGCCTTCTTCTTTCCTCCCTTCTTTCCCTTGGAAATTCTCTTGTTCTTCCTGTTGACAAACATACGAGTAATTCATCAATAAAATATTTTCCAGGCACCCTGAACATATAAACATAAGCCTCGATGTGTTGAATGGGAAAGAGAGAAGGGAAGTGTACCCAACGGCCATGATTGGAGTTTGTGGTGGTCGCGAGGAACTGCGAGCTGCAGGGTAGCAGTGAAATAGTGATGGACGGCTGGGGAAGGGAAAACTCGCAAACCCTACCTGCTGCTGCCTTATTTTATATAGCTATTTTGGTGAGGATGGTGTGGTCATTTAATTAGGGTCATTTGTTTTTGGGTTTGTTGTGGGCTTTGAGAATTGCAGAAAGCCCATTCCTGACTAGGCTAGATGGTTTGAAATGGTTACAAAGTTACAAGCCCAAAGGTTTATATAAATCCAAACAGCATTGTTTAAGCCTTTAAGGGATCTCAACGGGTAACCTGAAAAGGCTGGTTCAGTTCAGGCTTAGGTGGGTGCTGCTTTTTTTTTTTAACCTAAAAAAAATATTTTATTATAATTCATTCATATTGAGTTTGTTTATTGTCACCATATTAAGTAATTTTATCACATTTTCTCCCTCCATAATATTTTTTATTTATCTAAAAATATTTTACAGTAACAATATATTCATTATACAACTATTTCAATCATTATTATTATTATTTAATCACATTAGTACAGGTTTATCATTATTATCTTTTTCGTTATTTTTTTATAAATATTATCTTTATCATCTCATTATTAATATTATTATTATTTTATTATTATTTTCATCATATTATTGCTATTATTATTAGACCATTTTATTATCACGATACATTATCAGTACTTTACTATTGCTTTAATTGGATTGTATTTATATCACTCTAAGCCTGCTTGGATTTAATTAGATTGTAAGATAAAGAGACCGTTTAAATTGAAAGTAAAATACTATGTGAAATAATAATGTGCTATGACTAATTGATTAGCATATAAGAAATATATAAATACTATTTAATTTGTATTTTCATTTTAACTCGGCCCCTTTTATTCTAAAGCTGCTGGCAGGTTTTTAACCCAATTCCTTAAACATGTCGTAATCGTATTATTCTTACTGTAATATATTTTCCTTAACTAAATTAAAACAATAAGAATTAATACGAGGTAGCATAGATCAAAATACATTAAGAATTTTTAAATTTACAGATGCAATTTTATACTTACAGTTTATTAGTAAAAACCTTGTTGATGTGATCATCGACAAAAATGATTAATCGGAAAAACTCTTGGTGGTGATTTGTAATTTGTCAATGAGTTTATAAGTAATAATTTTACATATAAATTTACTGACAGATAAAGTGTGTCAAAAAAATTTTTACCTGCTTTATTTTGTTGGTATTTTCATTGTTGAATATAATATATCATAAACAAAGAAATCATATATCATTCTATTAATGATTTTTTTCATCAGTCAATGAATTTAATATGTAACCGTCAAACAGGTCGTTTGTTATTTCACGATGAGTAAACAGTGACAATGATATTTGCAGTAATTTTTTTTCTAACTCTCTGGAATTTAAAACAACTTAAAAATATATATTTTTTAAAAAAAATCTATTAAACAAAAACATAAAAAAATTAAAAAATTAAATTAATATAAATACAAATATTTATTACAAATTTAAACATTTATAATTTCAAATACAATTAATCTAAAATAGAGACGCTGGAAGAGGAGGGGGGTCTTCATCTGAACCATGGGGCAAATAAGAAATAGCACATGTACGGTGATGTACCATCCATATGTGATCTTGTCTCCAATATCAATTTGCGAAGATCGAATTAGATGGATATCTAATATTGCATCCGCTAATATTTCTCGGATTAGATAGTGTATAATTAATAAAACCCCGAACTCCATTATAAATTTACAATAATCCATCCCACACAACCTTTTAGGCGAATCTCGATATATCCACGAACGACTATTCATTACTTATGTCAAACCTATATAGAATATTGATGACATCATGTATTGATTAAGTATGTAAACTAAATAAATAACAGAACATTGGTTTAACTCAAACTTATTCAAACTATTTTAACAGTACATCTAATTCACTGTTAATTATCTATATAAATTTAAATTTCTACACATTTACTGGAAATTTCAACTTAACAATAAAATTGATAAAAAATAAAACAGACCCTATTATTCATATACTACAAAAATATACATTAAAAATGAACATTTTGAAATTGAGTTCAAATAAAAAATGAGTAGTTTTGCTTACTTGAAGTGAAGAATCTTTAATAAAATTTGAATCAGAACATGAATGCTGACAAACTAAGTATCGAAGTAGCTGAAATTTGTAGTGAAATGTTGATTTGTGATAAAATTGGGTGGAGAGTTGTGGTGTTTGTTGCAAAAAAAATAGAAAAAAAAGAAGAAATGAGAGAGGAAGAAAGGAGAGTCGCTTGTTAGGTCATAAATTAAATATCATAAAGAGATTTATCAACGAATTTAATCAATATATTTAAATTTATTAGTAAGTTTGTTTGTAAAAATAACACATCATTGTATCTCTTGGTTTTTTTCTCATTCATTTTTTTCTATTGTAATTCTCTTAACACACACACCGATGGATATAGCAATTAGTAAAATTCACCTTGATTTATTAAAAAAAAATTATTGTATTTCTGAATGTATTTCTAAATGTTTGGCTAAAGATAGGTGTGAACATTTAATTTACTGGCAATATATTGTACGGGCCTACTTCAATATTGCAGGTTTCAAATTTGAACCTGTCACCTCCATAAATAATTGCAGATCCAATAAAATTAATGGCACGCACTCTGTTTTTATTATCATTAATCATATCAGTCGTAGTAATTTTGTCAAATACAATAGTACTAGTAATATTAGTGCGCCTACAAGGGCAGTGGTGGCTTTGCTGGTGGAGGAAGCGGTGGTTACATACGCTGGTGCTGGAGTTCTAGCTAGCTAGCTAGCTAGCTAATGAGGCACTGAATGGAACCACAACTAATGGGATGTGCATAAAAGTTACTACATTCCTCCGGTGTGCGCTGGAAAGGCCTATTCGGAATACAATTCCTCCTATCATCATTCCCCGGCAACCTGAGGCACACCAGTGACTCACCAGAAAAGTAATTAAACGAGTATGTGAAATTCTCCAACTTAGGCAAGGAACATATACTGCTAGGAACTTGCCCGGAAAACTTGTTATGTGCCACATTTAGCTGCTCCAGGTTCCTCATTGCTCCTACTGACTCTGGCAAAGGCCCAGCTAAATTGTTGAAGCTGACATCAAGAACTGTTAAGCCTCTTAGCAGCCCAATATCTTGTCGTAAACAACCTGTTAACGCCATATTAGAGAGAACAATCTCGTCAAGGGTCTCTGCCATGATTGTCAAACTTGGAGGAATGCAGCCTCTGATGTCGTTGTTGGCTCCTACAAACACTGAAACTGGAGAGTTTCCCAGGTTAGCAGGCAGGGCTGAGTGAAATCTGTTATTGTTTATGAAAAGAGCATCTAATTTTAGCTCAAAAAGCTGTGGTGGGATTTTTCCATCGAATTCGTTGAACCTTACATCAAGATATTTGAGCGAATGCAAGAAGAAAACAACACTTGGAAACGGACCACTAAAGCGGTTGTTACTGATGTCAAGCTCGAAAAGAAATTTGAGATGGATAAAACTATCAGGGATGACACCGAAGAAACGATTGGAGTTTATGTGAAAGAGAGCAAGGTCCTTAAGGAGCCCAAGCTCTTCGGGCAAAAAACCGGCTATGTTGGCGTGGTTTAGGTCTATGCCGGCAACCGTCAAGATAAAAGGGTCATATGGGGCTGGGGCACAATAGACACCAGTGTAGTTGCATACATGTGGCCCATGCCAGTTGGCCGTAAATTGGTTGGGGTCAGAGGTTATAGCTTGCTTCCAAGCTTGGAGAGCTATGTAAGCCTCCATGAGTTGAGGGCTTACGATGGGAAAATCAGGTGGATAAAAAGTTTGTGAATTGACCTTGGAGAGGAAGAGCATGATATTGATGATGCTCCAGAGGGTTAGATTGATGAGATATGAGCTCTTCATTTGGAGAAGGATATGCCTCCGGTGATAATTGCTTGTTTTTCTTGTGGTGTAAATATAAAAGTCACAGGTACTATAGCACTCCAGTGCTTCGTGTATTGAATAGATGCTTGGAAGGTTTATATAAGTTGAGGGCAATGCAATAATGGATATTAATTAATTTTATAATATTAATAGCCTGTAAAATTTAGTCTAGCTGATCAATTTTCTCTTAAATATTTTACTCGATCGGCAGCTATTTAAATATCAAATCGATGCGATGCAGGACTCTAAATTATGAATGAAGATCTCAGTAAAAAACAAATTAATCATTTCAATTTACACATGGAAGTTTATATAATGTTAAAATCATTAATTGTTCCGAGTTTCGATTGGCAGTGAACATTATCAATGATTCAATAGATCTTGGTCGTTGGAAATTGAAGTGGGAATTAATCATCCCAGAAAAGTGTCAATCTACCAGTCGATCATGTCATCAAAAATTTCGAAGCAGCGCTTAGCTACTTGGGTTATGTATGTTCAACCAGTTGGTCTATAGCATCTGTTGGGGCAAGATGACGATGAGCTGTATACTTTGGACGACATGGTTTTCTTGTTGGTAGTAAAGAAAGAGCGCAAGTGATGATATTAAAAGTACAGAGCTTGCCGTGTCTTCAATGCTATCATGTTATCGTTGTCAAGAAGACACATACCAGGTGCCAAGTTGTCTGGTAGCTGGATTTCTCAGCTCTCTAATTGCTGCACAAATGTTGCAACTCCCAACGAACACTAGTAAAACCCAACGGGTTTGTTTGTGTAGCTGAGCCCCGGCGTGATTGTTCCCATGCCCAGGGTTTCTGCAATCTCTTTCTAGGTTATGAAGGTTGAAAAACTCACCACACAGTTTCCTTTTCATCTCAATGAAAACAATCGCCATACAGTATTTGACTATGATATTGAAGTTTAACTTTCGAATTTCGCAGAGCATCTTGATGAAAAGGATTTTTTTATTAATATAAATATTCGGTCAAATTCCATATATCTCAACTAATTCAAATTAATGAATATATAATTCTTCAGTAGCCAGTAGCCACTAGCCAGTAGCCACTAGCCAGCAGCCCTAATGCCCTTATGAAAAGGATTTAAACCACACATAAGATTGTGGGTTTAATGTCACATGGGGGTAGTAGGTGGGCTTTAAAAGCTAGCACGCAAGGCTTGCATGGCCCATTAATTTCTTGTGCTGTATCATAGCCGGACTATTTACTTTCATTTGCTTGGACCATGACCCTTACTCCATTTCAAGCACCGCGAAAACTTAACCTGAGAGGAAATATTTATTTTCATGAGAGACAGGGCGGTGGCAGCTCTAGAGTTCAGGTTCTACACACAAAATGGAAAGAATTAAAGAAGCTCAGTGGAAAAGAACAGTAATGAGAGTTAATGATCACATGGGCACGTTATATTAACTTCACGCGCGCGCGCGCGCGCGTGTGTAGAGAGAGAGAGAGAGAGAGATATGGTAGAGATACTTAGTTTTTTACTAATTTTGTTTTTTATTAAATAACGTGATACCATGAAAGTGGTGTTTTGATCGGTTATTCAATTTCATGATTATAATTATATCATTAAATATTAAGTATAAAATCTACATTACATGATTTAAATTTTTTTCTATAATGGATGTCAAGTCGTTCATTAAGCAAAACTTAGTAAAAAAGTTTATTACCCCTAGCATTACCCGTGTGTGTGTGTGTGTGTGGAATCATAGGGTTTTTCTAATCGATTAAAATGGGTCGATGTTTTAATTTCCATGATCAATAATATTAAATTAAGAATTATGATTTTATTCAATTACAAAAGTGAATCCACTTAATTAATTATGAAAGTGAAACATTACTTCAGTGATTTATTGTTGCCACACAAGATAATTAATATGTCATTTGTTGGTAACACACACAAATATCATGAACGAAATCAATTTTTTATCAAAGATATTAAGTTAACAAGTATATTTAATGATGATCATTTTTAGTTCGGTTCGGTTTTTATAGAAAAAATAACCAAACTGGTTTTTTTTAAAAAAACCAAACCGAACCGAAACCGGTTCAAACTAACCGGTTTCGGTTCGGTTATTTTAGAACAAAAATTGATTTTTTTGTTTGGCTCGGTTTTTTTGGTTTGTCTCGTTTTTTTTTGCTCAGTTTTTTTCAGTTTTTTTATTTGGGTTCGATTCGGTTTTTTTTCGTTTCAGGCTTATAAAACTAAAACCGAATCGGTCGGTTTTAAAAAAAATTTAATCGGTTTAATCGGTTTTTTTCACGATTCGGTTTTTTCGATTATTTTTTTTCCAAGTTTTTCAATTTAATTAATTTTTTAATTTTTTTACTCGCCCCTAAATATATTAAGAAGTCTATAAAAATATGATAAAAGAATACATACCAATGGGAAAACAAAATCACGGCAAGAAATTTCAGCAAAACAGCAAATGAAACCAGAATATGTTGATGAAAATAATTTAGTTTTTTTTTTAATTTGGGTTTATTGAGTTTATTTAAGAGTTGGATACAATTATTAAAAAAATATATAATTTAATCGAAAACAAAGATAATTTTTTGGAACACGATTATTAAACTCTTAGAATCTAATCTAGAACCACCACGTAAGAAGATCATTTTGTTTTGTTCCGGCAGACATAAAAAAAAAA
>Ga0325411_1008889_pt1 | contig 10816 bp, 5 predicted proteins | sample PopdelMetagenome_13_FD_206181 | JGI IMG/M metagenome (GOLD analysis project Ga0325411, IMG submission 206181) | Populus deltoides microbial communities from Bellville, Georgia, United States - Xylem-PdIQD-R4 | ecosystem: Host-associated > Plants > Phyllosphere > Stem > Wood/Secondary xylem...
CTATACTTTTAAGTGGCAGTATATACTTTGAGGGGGGGTCTATATTCAGTTTAAACCAAGAATCAAATCTTGATAGCTTCTCTGTTTTAAATAAAAATGCTTTGTCAACACACCATATTAACACCTTTGATAGAAATTGATTTTAGTATTATATATATATATTGTTTAAACCAAGAAAAAACGTTTAAATTACGGCGACTTGGGATACGTAAAGGAATTTTTGACTATCCTGTTGCACGAAAATTTATTTTTAAATTATTTTTTTAAAGGGTTGATAACTAGAACTAGTAGCGTCTAGAGTTAAAATTCTACTTTTCACTATTTAAAAGGCCTCTTGGTCGGGCCACTAGCTAGCACTCGGCCAGCACCCGTGCAGCGCCTAGTCAACATCCCAGGAATACAACAAGCGTGGCTGCCTGCACTCACTTTCGGGAATTTTTTTTTTTTATCAAAATCTTTAAACATTTAGATAATTCATATAATATTACAATACTTAAAAAGGAACGTATTGCAAGTATAATAAAAGTTAAATACGGAAGAGAAATGTAAATTAAGAGAAATTTCATTATAAATTATAATAGTAGATTTATTTTTAATTTTATCTTTTTATGCTTCTTTAGTTATTTACTTTTTTTTTCTCTTTCTTAAAAACTAAATTGCTCAATTATCATTTTTTTTTTGTTATTTGTCAAATTAAACATGTTGGTCATACCTAAGTTTTTTATGTCTGAATTGGCCACGCTAAAATACTTTAGGTTTAGTATGACTGCTAGATCCAAGGCTCTTGGATGACATGACCGTCAGATCCAATATCTATAGAAATTTTAAAAAATGTTAATTAGAATTTTTGTTTAAAATATTTTAAAAATAGTTTAAATATTTTTTATTAAAAAATTATATAAAAAACATTCATTAGAATTTTAGTTTAAAATTCTTCAATGATAATTTAAATATTTTTTTATAATTTTTTTAAATACATCTCTGAATTTTATTTGATAGAAAAGTAAGAAATTCTAAAATATATATGATTTTGATCATTTTTAATTTAAAATAACAATACTTCTTAAAAAAAAACATGTTTTCGTAATTAAAATAAAAAGAAACACATTAATAAAAAATAAGGAGTTTTAATTAGATACATTTTTCACTTTTATTTTAAATCAATACAATTTTTCTAATTTCTATATTGTAGTTTTCTTTATTTTTTATCAAATAAACTTTATTGCTATTAGAAAAGATATGTTTTCAAATTAAAAATATATATTATGAAAAGAGAATTTTAACTAAAAATATATATTTCCAGAGAATTCAAATAACTATCTTTATTACAAATATTCATTTTTTTATTCAATTAAATAGAAAAAAATAAAAAGCAACCATGTTACTAGGTTAAATATTTACACTTGCATTTATTTTTTTGCTTTTTACAACAAAAAAAACCCAACTGTTTTAGCCTTTAATTAGATTAACCATTCTTTATGTGATTTATTAATTCAAATATTTTTAATTTTTTTTTTGAAATACAAATATCATCATTTCAATTTTCAATTTAAAATTTTTATGCTATCAAAACACATGTTCACAGGTCTGACTTGTCATCCAATGGAGTCGATGAGATTAGTCCAACCATACATGCTCCAACCATACATGCACTTCAGGGAACAAGCTAGCTAGCTGACACAGCAGCCAAAGAGGAATGAAACTTGCCATCAACGCCGCAATAACTAGTTGAGATTCTCTTGCTTTACTCAAAGCATCCTTTAAATCTTTCTTTCTCTCAACATTCTCTATTCTCAAAACTCGACTGCCAAGCAGTCCCTGCCAAAATATCCATCATTTTTTACTATTTAACAAGATCTCTTTCTGCAAAATATTTAGGGTAAAATATCCATCATGTTTTACTATCTAAAATTCATTTCCTAGCTAGGATGGTAATCCAATATATGTTTGTTTATTGTTACTGTCGCACTCGACATCGCGGCGGCCCACAAAATAATTCTATCATTATGGAAAAAAGAACAGATTTCTGGCATCATGTTCTTTTAGGGAAAAATATCTTGTTTGGGGAGTCGCCACCTAGTATTATGGTCACTAGGAACCCTAACTGGTCAACAGAGATTCTATGGTTCGGGACTGATTACGTAAAAGGGAAGATATTATCACCCCTTAAACGTTCTGCCTAAGGCAAACTGCATTGTTATTTTTTGTTTTAAATTGCTAAATCTTTATTGGTTTACGTTCTGATGATTTATTCACAATATTCCTGACTCTAGCATCAGTGAATATTCAGCTACGGATAATTCCAACTCTGGCGTTGGTAACTATTGCGTAGCTATAAAATAAATTCAAATTAATATTTTTTGTTCCTGACTCTAACGCTAGCGAACAAACAAACAAGCTAAAATAATTTGATTACACCTCCACATATTTTTTATTTCTTATGTAGTACCATAATAAAAAAAACAAATAAACAAAACAAACAAATTAAATCAGTGTTTTTATTCCTGACTCTAGCGTCAGTGAATAAACCAATAAAAATTTGTATACATGCACATATATTTTTTATTATTTTTTTTTGTACTACATAAGAAAATATATTATAATTAAAAATAATATAAATTAAAACTAATATTTTATTCCCGACTCTAGCGTTGGTGAATAAACTAGTAGATTTATATTATTTTTTATTCATGCATACACATATTTTTCTATTTTTTTTATTTTTATATATTTTTATAATTTTTGGGGCTGGGCCCAGCTCAACCCACATCAGCCCAGCCGGCCCAGCCCGGTCACTGGCCCAAGCCAGTGGCCCGACTGGGCTAATTAAGGTGCACGCGTGAAACAAATTCACGCGTGCAATCGAAGGTGATGCCTTAACAGTTGTTATTATTTGTGCATTTCAAGGCAGTAAGTTATACACCTAATTATTTTTACAATTTGCACAATTTCAAACAAGAATGAAAAGAGGATGAAAACGGCCTACCTGCTTCTGGAGATTGCGAGAAGGCTTGCAGCACCGTGATTTTGCTCTTGTCTGTGTATAACCTTCCCCTTTCTGTTTTCCTTTTGTTTCGGTGATGGTGAAGGTCACGGCTTGCTGCTTGGGTCCTTCGTTTTTCTGCTTCTGGAGATTGCGAGAAAGCTTGCGGCACCGTGATTTTTCTCTTGTCTGTGTATAACCTTCCCCTTTCTGTTTTCCTTTTGTTTCTGTGACGATGAAGGTCACGATTTGCTGCTTGGGTTCTTCTTTTTTTTTTTGGTTTGCAGGGGGCGATTGAAGACGAGAATATTAATGTTGGTTTTCTGAGTTTACTGCTTGTATTGGTCTCTGTTTTATGGGTTTCTATCCTCTGTCTCTCCCAGTTTTTCTTTCGTTCCCAGTCTCTCCGTCTCTCTGTTTTGCCTTGTTTTTCCCCCTATCTTCTCTGTTTTTTCCTTCTCCCGCGAGGTCGCCTTTGCTCTGCTTTTATAGAACCAGCGGCAGTCCTCGGTGGTAACGGCTGCCCCCCTCCTAAATGATCGTAACCGAGGCATTTGAATGAAGAAAAACGTCTGCCATCATTGCCAACGGACGAAGCGCCTCTGCCTTTAATGGCAGAGCCGTTGCAGAGCGGAGACGGTGAGCAGTCATTGCAAAACGACGCCGTTTTGCTGGCTACGAATTTGGTCCCTGTGAATCTTCTAATTTTGCAATCAAACCCCTGCTTAAAATATGATTGGATCCTTACATTTCTGCGCGATTTTCAAGTTGGTCCTTGGATTCTAATTTTTGCAATTTGGACCCCAATTGAACCCCAAACTTTGCTATTTCTGCAATTAAGTCCCTGATTTCATTAATTTAATTAAATCCAAGTCCAATTAAGTCTCAAAACTTATCAATTCTCCAATTAAACCCTTAATTGGATTAATTAAATTAATTCTAAGCTCAATTAAGTCTCAAAACTTATCAATTCTCCAATTAAACCCTTAATTGGATTAATTAAATTAATTCCAAGCTTAATTAAGTCTCAAAACTTTATTAATTCTCCAATTATGTTGCCCTTAACCCAAATTTTAATTCATCATCAATTTTTTTCAGTAAATAAAATAATAATAATAATTGAAATAGGTCAAAAATTGGGTTATGACAGTTACTCTCCTTCATTGCTTGTAAGATTATGTTAATTAGTTTCTATTAGATTTTTCAACTTCAGTTTTCAGATTTTTAAAATTTTAATTAATTTTCTTTCATTCATTTGTACACTTTTCGTTTTTTTATTGAATAATATATATTATTTTAAGGAGTTACATGTGATTCATATATATAATCTGTTATTATAGATGAAAAACCTAACAAAATCAACAAAATGACTTGATTTCAAATAAAAAATAATGTCAGAGTTTTTGATTACTTGACTTATGATCATCACGTCAATTACAAAATAAAATATAAAAAATTGGCAACTGATTTAGGAACCAAACACATGATTTCTGAACATATAACATCACAAATTTTTTTTAAAACCAACAAGAATTTTTTAAAAAATACATCGAGTTTTATTTAATAAAAAATTTAGAATTGATTGTTTCACCGGTAAATCTAACATATTAAATCCTTATAAATGAACCTACACACTAAATACATAAGGAAGAAGAAGCTCAAATCAATAAGACAAGTGCTGATAGGCCAACCCCAAGAAAGATTCTAGAACCACGTATGTGCCCGTGATGAATGCGATAATCATTGTAGTCATGGCAATCATTGTCACTTGTCAGCAACATGGCATACCCAAATTTTATTTTTTAAAATAAAGTACATTTTTAAAACGAAATTGAAAACAGAAGATATATATATATATACTCGTAAGATGATACAAAACTGATCCCAACAGGCAATATATAATACAGTGAAATTGAACAAAAGTTATGGGGACCCATTAATTTGGTGGATATGATTAACGATGCGGAGCTAAAAGAATCGGAGATGCACAAGAAAACCAGTTTGCTGTGATTTAATTATATTCAGAACCCAAATTGAGAAATCAAGAAATTGATTATATATATATATATATATATATATATATATATATATGGATGCATTAATTATCACAACAGTAAATTCATAGAGGATTGATTATATTATCAAAATTCTTGAATTGGTGGGGGTAATGATTGCCTCATATCATGCAGCATAGGTGGATCATAAAGGGACTCAGATAAGTGTCAGGTCTGACTTCATGGAGCGAGCAAGCTAGCTAGCTAGCTGACACAGGAGCCAAAGAAGAATGAAACTTGGCATATCCCACATTTCAAAATAAGTTATTGTTTTTTTAAAATATTTTTTATTTAAAAATATATTAAAATAATTTATTTATTTTTATTTTTAAAAATTTATGTTTAATATCAACATATTAGAAAAATATAAAACGATAAAAAATTAATTTAAAATATAAAAATCCAACAACATTTTTAAACACAAAACAACCACTTTACAATCTTGAATTATAAACAAACCATCAAAGCAAATTGTACTCTGTCCCAACTAGTATTTGTCATTAATAGGAAAATGAAAATAAATAAATAAAAAATAGTGTCAGAGGTTTTTACCACAAGTCTTGTGATCATGTGCATCAATTACAATACAAAAAATAAATTGACAACTGATTTGGCAACCGACCACATGATTTCTGACCATATGACATCACAATTTATATAAAAAAAACAATAAGGATTTTCTAATAAATACATCGGATTTTTATTTGATAAAAAATTTAGAATTGCTTGCGAAGGAACCTATACAATAAACACACAAGGAAAAGGAAGCTCAGATCAATGAGACAAATACTGATGGCAAGCCCCCTGGAAGATTCTAAAACTGCGTATATGCCCATGATGAATGCGGTAATCATTGTATACATGCTAAGAAGCGTAAACCACGTGGCAACCCTAAATAATTTCATAGTGGCATCCTTTTTTATCACTTTATACTTGTCCAATTCCAAACCTTGAATTAACGCCATCAAAGAGTGGATAAAGACAGCAAAAATGGAGAGCATCAGTGAAATTGCATCTGAGATAACAAATGCTATAAAAGCAAATTTTTTAGCTAGAATTGCTGTGCCTCTGTCACTCTTGTAACCACCAGGTAGAGTGAATGCTGCTGCAAATGTTACTGTTGCTATCAATGCCGCAACAACTAGATGAGACTCTCTTGCTTTACTCAAAGCTTCCTCTTTCTCTTTGTTTTTCTCATCATTGTTTTTCTCTTCCTCTTTCAAAACAAAGGGACCGCGACCAATCGGTCCACTACCAACATCTTGAAGGGATTCTAGGATCTCTTTCTGCAAAAATATATATCTTGAGTAAAATATGTTAAGATATTAAAAGAGGTTTTAAAAGTAATTTTTTTATTACTTTCTAGATTATTTTTTTAAGTGAAAATTTTTATATTATCTTGTATTTAAATTTTATTAATTAAAATAGAAATAGTGAGATTTGAATTTATAATTGTTTGATCAATAAGATTGTAATGCTATTTTAAAAAAACTAATTCAATCTAAAAATTTAAACAAATAATCTATCATTTTTAGCTATTTAACATATATCATATATCAACTTCCCAGCCTTTGTTTCCACAACTAGTTTGTTTGCAATCAAATCCTTTTTGTTAGTACTGTATATAATTAGGTGGTAACAAAAACTAATTTGGTTGAAATTAAACTAAAATGTGGACTTAATTTCATCCTGGAAAAGAAAACTAAAATGTGGACTTAATTTTATATACCATTAATTTTACATCATTTCATTCTAAAATTAATATTTTCCTCGGAGGGGTAATAAACTAGAGGGGTAATCCAATATATTATTGTTTATTGTTACTCTCCTTAATTGCTTGTAAGATTATGTTAAGTTTCTATTAGATTTTTTCAACTTTAATTCTCAATTTTTAAAATTGTAATTAATTGTATTTTTTTTTCATTCATTTGTACTACTTTTGTTTTTTTATTGAATAATATATGTTTTTAATCACTTACATGCGATTCATATGCATAATCTGTTATTCTAGATGAAAAAACTTAACAAAATCAATAAAATGACTTCATTTCAAATAAAAAATATTATTAAGTTATTCAGATTACTTTATTTTTATATTTAGTACTATGATATAGATAATTTTTAAAAGTATTTTTTATTTAAAAATATTTAAAAATAATTTTTTTAAATTTTATTTTATTTTTAATACCAGCTTATCATAATTTTAAAAAAATATTAATTTAATTTTTTTAAATAAAATACATTTAAAAAAAAAATAGAAGATACTCGTAAGATGATACAGAACTGATCCCAACAGTGAAACTGAATAAAAGTTATGTGGACCCAAAAGTTACGTAAAGGAAAACCAGTTTGCTGTGATTTAATTATATTCAAAACCCAAATTGAGAAATCGAAAAATTGATTCCTTATGTATATATATATATATTGTTTGTGTGTGTGGGTTTCATGGATGCATTAATTATCACAACAGTTAATTCATAGAGGATTGATTACCTGTATCTCTGCAAAATTTCCTTCATAAATGTCGTCGACGCTTAGCTGTCGCTTATTAAGACCACATCTTATCTCCCTTCCACTATAACCATAACTATCGTTAAATAAAACACGTTGCCATTGCTTCTGCTGGTGCGCTAAAGCAGCAATTAGATGGAAGGGCGTGTTTCCTTTGTCATCCTTCTTCGTTCCAAGTCTTGCAAGCTCTGGAATCTTCAGACAGTGGACGAATGCTACTCTATCTTTACTTGCCACAGCATAGTGAAGGGCATTCCAACCTCTGTTATCAACTAGCTCACAACAAGCTGGACATCCAGAAACAATCTCTTTCATTTTGTCTACATGTCCTTGAATGGCAGCAATGTGAAGTGCTGTTCTCTTCTTCTCTGTTTCAGCAATGTAGGCCGCGGACGCATCATATTCTAGTAATACTTTCACTGTACGAGCAGACCGGGAATAATAGGCAGCGTAGTGAAGTGGTGACCAGCCGTTCTCATCGGTTGTTTCCGTCAACTTCTTTTCTTTTCTTAACAATTTTATTGCTGTCTCTGAAACCAACAAAACAAAGAATAAAAGTTCTTCATCATGAACAACAGAGATTTCACTTATGCCCCGTTTAATAATTTCTTTTAGAAAAGTGGTTTCTTGAAAAATAATTTTTTTAAAAATAAATTATTTTTCAATATTCGGTAGTATTATAAAAAATAAATTGAAAAACACTTTTCAGTATTTGATTATGTCATAGAAAATAAACTGGAAAAAAGATTATTAATATTTTTTTTCAAATTTATTAAAATAATAAGGAGTAAATATTACAAATTAAAAAGTTGAATAAGAATAAAATTGAAAAAAATATATAATTTTATAAATGATCTCAAATAAAATAAATAACAATCAAGATAATGAAAATCAAATCTAACCGATTAAAAAGTTGAAAAATAATAAAATTAAAAAAATTATAATTTCATAAATTATTTCAAATAAAATAAATAACAATAAAAAAAATAAAGACTAAATCTTATAGATAAAAAAATAATTCAATTAATGATAAGAGAAAAATAAATAACAATGATAAAAATGAGGATCAAAGTTGATATAATAATCAAATTAAATCAAATTTTAAGGGATGAAATTTGAAAAAAAAAGATTCACAATAAAATATAGAGCAATTAAAAGTTTGAGGACCAAATTTGATATAATCAGTAAATAATATGATATTTCTAATTTTTTTACAACTTTTAAAAAGTATTTCTCGCCCAAAATAAAAAGAAAGTTTTTCTTAAAAATCAGGTCAAAATTTTTTTAATTAAAAAGTGTTTTTCGTTGATCAATATTTTTAATGACAAACAAACATAAAAAAAATTAAAAAAATTATTTTCAAAAAATCATTTTTCATTGAACAAATGTATGTAACCTACGTGAATTACTATATATCCAATACTTAAACTCACAAACAATTTTAGTGGTATAATTTATTTTATTTTTAAAAAAAAAAGCTAATTATGAAGCAAACACGGATATATAAAATCAAATAAAAGTGGATTTTAAATTATAGTTTACACTATTATATATAAATTATTTAATTCTCCCGACTTGAGCACAAAATCCTACCATCATCTCCCACCGCGCTTGCCGCGTGTAGAGCAGTTCTACCATTAGGGCCGCCATAGTCCACTGAGATGCAATTTCCTAAGATTTCATCGACTACCTTTTCTCGTTCTTCCCTCCTCCTCGTGATAATGGAAGCAGCAATATAAAGTGGAGTTTCTCCATGAACATTGGCGGAATATGAAAACTCAGGGTCCTCTTCAGTCAATATTTCCACCACATGGCTCCGCATATTTCGAGCTGCCTCGTGCAACGCTGTATCTTGCTCGTCATTGGTCATCCTCAACATCTTTTTTGCTTCTGATACGCCGCTCTCTGGATCAGTAGGTAGAGCTTCTGCACGTTCAATGAGGACTCCTACCACGTTGGAATGGCCATATCTTGCTGCCAAATGGAGTGGGATTTCACCTTTCTTATTGGCCTGCAATAAAAGTGGTGGACACATTTCAAGAATTTTATCAACAAAATCAGTGGATTCCGGTTCCCTACTTTGGTTTCCTAAGTAGACATGAAGAATGGTGTTCTCGTCTGGAGTCAATAACTGATCAAGGCAGGTATGATAATTCTCAAAGGGACCGATATCGCCTGCTTCTGCAGCTTTGAACAAGACAGGATCCATATAGGTCGTCATATATACTATATTGTAGCTTAGAGAAACTCACTAAATGAAAAGTAAACAAACGAAGGGGAGGTGAAATTAACCACTGTGGCTCAAAGGCGAGAGGTTCCACTCCTCAACTGATCACAAGCTGCTGCTGATTTCTTCGGTATTTAAAGGAAGAAAAAGCGTTAAGAACCACAAATCACATTTATTTTCCTTGTTGATATTTTGTCGCAATATCTTTTCTTTTGCCCTGCCGGAAAGTTATATCTGTTTTTATCAAGATAATAAGAAAATAAAAAAATAAATTGTTCGGCTCATCCATCATTATCATTGAACTTGGACTCGTCTATGTGTATCCACGTCACTTTTGTCACCCAAATACCTTTCTTTCGGTTCCATGTTATGATGGGCACATTACTACTGGACACATCCATGCAGGAGCTGTACTGTATAACAAGCAAATTCTATCCTCCTGTACAGTTACTGGACACACCCAAATATCTGAAGTTTTTTCTTTTTTTTTTCATCTCACACTTCATTTTTTCTTTTCTTTCGCATATTTAATTTCCTTTTTTTTTTGTTGCAATCTATCTGTGCATATTTAATTCTAACTCTTATATAATTCTTTGTTTATATCACTCTAACATTTTTTTTTCTTTTTTCTCCTCCCTCTCTATTATTTTCTCTAATTTAGACACCATTTGCTATACACTTATACTAGAATAGTTTTTCTCATGTTCTTTATATTTCTTTTTGTACTTATCTTCAAATAATTATTCCAACAAAAAATTTATATTTATTTTAGGATACATTATAATTTATTAAATAATCATTTCAATTTAAGAATTTAAGTCATTGAAATTCGTAAGTCTTGACAACTAAAATTTTAATAACATATAAAAAAAAACAACAATTAAATTCAAGAGCTCAATTACGGCAGCTCCGTCCATGGTTGTTAAAATCGCGATTCAAGTCGTAAAATCGTACGTTTTTACGAGTTAATATAGACTTTACGTGCTAAATCGTTCATAAAAATCGGAAATGAGTAAAATCGCATCAAAAACAGTTAAAATC
>Ga0325411_1008890_pt1 | contig 10815 bp, 10 predicted proteins | sample PopdelMetagenome_13_FD_206181 | JGI IMG/M metagenome (GOLD analysis project Ga0325411, IMG submission 206181) | Populus deltoides microbial communities from Bellville, Georgia, United States - Xylem-PdIQD-R4 | ecosystem: Host-associated > Plants > Phyllosphere > Stem > Wood/Secondary xylem...
CACAACATTTCTCTTCCATTTGCAAGAAACCAGACATATTTGCATGCAACACAGTAGATTCCATCCAGAATCAACTAGATTCGGAACTATCATCCTGTGTGACAATGTGTCAAAGGTTAACAATTGGTCATTAAAATTTTATGTTGGTGGAAAGAACTGATGCAAAGCAAACATGTGATTACACTGATCAAAGGCAGGGAAGAAAAGAAAGCATAACCTTGTTTTCTGTTCTGTCCGAGTCTATCATGGCCTGATCAATTTGAGACTAGAGTGCGGGGTCCATACCAATCAACGCTTCAGAAATCTTCTCATTAATGTTCTTAACAGCTCTACTCACACTGTTTCCCAGAGACCTTCCTTTATCCCCATCTCGCAGTTCAACAGCTTCATAACTAGGACTGAGTGGTCATTAATCGAAATCACTCACCACACAAGATTTCAATTTTTTTTTAAAATGAAGGGGCTGCTAGGCTCTAGAAATTGAAAAGAAAATAAAGATTGGTGTTGCCCACATGCCAGAAACATCACCGCTAGGAACAGACGCACGGAAGCTGCAAACAAGTCAACTTTTACGAGAGCGCATATGCTTGTCTAGGTATTCCTGCACCGACATTTCGATTCTTCTTCTTCCTCAACTCTTATACGGACAGAGAGAGAAAGAATCTGAAATTTATGCAACGAGCGAGAGAGAAAGAGAAATCGGAGCTTCCCTGCCCTTGAAAATTAGGAGAAATCTGAGAATTGGTGAAACCTTTTCAAAGTCTAACTGCTTGATTCTTCCTTGTGATGAATTGGTGTAACTATTCAAGCCTAGCTAATTTAGGGTTTTCCCCGAGATTCAAAAGGGGTCATCGTTTGATGGCAATTTAGAAACGACGTGTCGGTTAGTCTCAAAGATCTTTCAATTTCTTGTACGTTTTTCGCTGATGAACGACCATCTTTTTACACAGGATTAATGGTCAACCATGGTTTCCTCCAGGCATTACAAAAACTAGCTGGATTAATTAAACATGTTAAAGATAGCTACAGGGATTCAAGAATTTATTAGCAAGTGTTGCCCCATGCCAGCCATCTGTCGTGCAAATATATTTTTGTGTAAGAAAAGGAATACTACAAGGACAGGAGTAGCGTGTACATGTACAAGAACAACATGTTTTATCATGTTACGACGAAAGCACTAGATGAACCGGTGAAATGGCTGATAGAACCTAGAAGGCCCTTTGCAGCTCCAAAATGTCTTATTCTATAGACACCGGGGCTGGCAGATTGCGGGATCCTCCATTCTATAGTTGCTTGACTACGAGTACTTAATTTTGAAGGTCTCGACCACTTGAAGCGAAGGCAGAAATCATCATCATCATAAGCTGGGAACCAACTATCCTTTCCTTGGAGGATCTCCACAAGGGAAAATGTGCCTTCTGTCATTAGGTCATTCCTGGGGCAAGCTGACCAGAAAACAACTGTGACCGTATCACCTCTTTTGAATGTGGAGTTCTGGGAGACATCAGAGCTGCAATCACCGAAATGTACACCAGGAGGGGTTGCGTCCATTGCAACTGGTGTAAGTAAGCTTATTTGTTTATCCAGAAGATCTGGGGGTTGTGGACCAGGCTCAACAGATTGGCCGGTGGCGAGAGCAGTTGCAAGCTTCTTGAACTCCTGGATATAGGCACTGAGAGTGTGTGGACCAAAGAGTGTGGAGGCACCCTGGGAACAACATCAGTTTCATGAACAAGCGATTATAGAGGCAAAAAATAACGCCAAATAATTCCTTAACGAAAGCCCATGACTGTCAATTTAATCTTGCACGTTTTCCCTTGATAATTCATTCTGACATGGCATGGAATAATGGTATAGAGATCATCCAATACCAGTCATAAGGATGATGCTTGAAAACCTCAAGACAACTTCCAATTTAGAGCCAGATGGCAACCTATTTTTGCTAATGAACCAACTTCCCATGCATGTAAAGCTGCCTAATATATAGCTTTCTGAATGTCAAAACTACATATCTCAGCTATTACTTTTTCCTAAGAAAGAAAACGATTCATGCATCTGTCATTAATTATTCACTTACCTCATATCTCTGCACTTCATACTCTTCGAAAGTGGTCACATACTGTGAATAGGTATTAGTCAATCCTGCTATAACAACGTGAATATTACTATTAAACTCACTATTCCCAGAACTCATGAGCACTGTCTTGACAGCATCTCTAAGACGCCTCCCAGCCATTGTTGTAAATTCTGTTTGACACAATCATGCAAAAAATCCATGAACTCATAAAATCATTTGGTCAAAGCATATAATCATAGAAACAATGCATGGAAAGTAAATTCAATAAAAAACCATCATCAACCAGTTAAGTAGCCCACCAAATCAAAACAAAGAAAGAATGACTCCTAGCATGTTTAATGCCAGAATAATGTTCTTACACCAATCAGAATGCAAAGATGAGTTGGGGAACTAAAGATTTGGCACGGGCTGAGCTATGAACTTTGCCTGTCTGGCACTTGGCAGGGCTGGCCCCGTCTCAACATGAAATTGGACTAGCCTGAAGCAAAATGTAGTTTTATATATTCCACGGGTATTTTTTTTGCATAGTGTAATTTCAACCTGCCATGCAACCTGTCCATTTACGCAAGTTCATTTGAGCCCGACCAGACTTTTTGACAACAAAAGGTTGGACATGCTGGGGATGACTAGACATCATACAGCCTGAGCAACCACCTTAGCAGTGTGCTCATCACCACCATTTGGAGAAACACAAAAAACCTGTTCTTAGCATTTTCTATAATTCATGGCTGTAATATTAGCAGTTTCTTCATCCATTCAATTTCAGAGCTTAGTTTGATTGTAAAACATGAATCCGCAAATGGAAGCATTAACCTTACATGAAAGGAAAAAGAAAGAAGCAATGAAAGGTACCTCCAGGTACACTGAGGATGACTAACTGCCCGATACGGAAAATTTGGATTGGAAGTATTGAAGGCTGCATGATCCATGAACAATCAGTTTGGTCAGTAGTAAAGTAACAGTGGTTCCAAAATCATCTGCATGAAAATAGTGTCACTAATAGGAATGCCAGACACAAGAAAAAAAGATATTTTTTTTTCTCTTTACACAACGGGCAAACATTAGCATTCCTATCAGTAGGCAGACATGCCATGCCAGAAGACCTCAACAATCTTTAAAAACTTCAAATCATGAAAAACAAACTATCTTTAAAAAAAAAGAAGGAATGCTGCATATAAGATGGAAGGAATCCTTCAACGGAATGTTATTTGGGTACATCCAATGTGTGATGCCATCGCATTATTTTAAGGTGTGATTGAGACTTCATGGACATGCATTAAGGAATTCTTTGTGTTTATTAGAATGACATCAACCAAAAATATTCAGCATAGCTGGAAAACAAACTTGGATTACACTATGTGCAAATTGATGAAGCAAAACACTTGTTTCAGTTCCAAATCATTTGTACATTGATTCCATATTCAACTCCAAAATAAAAGACAAGAAACCGAAAAAACCCTTAGGAAAAGATAATCAAGTTATTTTGGTAACACCATGCCATTCTCGTAGTTAGCAGCACAACACCAACCAGTCAATCTGTGCACACATGTGAACAAGCACAGATGTTGCTGCTATAATGTCCAGAATCAAGAAATTCTACCCATACAGTTAACTATACCCAATCCCAGTTTTAATTTCTTTGATGTGAGAGACAGAATTTGAACACTCAATCTACAACACTGAACATAAATCAACAGGCAGAAATTCAATTTCATAAAAAAATAAAAGAAACAAAATAGGACTAGAACTGAATCAACAGTTTACCTGATCCAGCTATTAAGTTACTTATCTTAAGTTTTTTATGATGAAATTTTGGAGCAAATACAGCATCAACTTGGTTAGAAACTTTTGAAAATAACCCCATTCTACTAGTGTAAGATGTACAAAAAAGAAAGCAACTCACTGCCCAATCATATGGTTTCTTCATTTCACCAGTATCAAGCAAGATAGGCTTTGGATGCTGACAATCAACTTGTTCCTTTCCTGGTGTTTTTAAGAAGTTGCGCACAAGTCTCCAGAAGGCATTTCCCTGATATAACATGACAGCAAACAACAATCAAGAGAAATAGGCAGCCACTGAATATCATGATAGAATACAATGATATAAGGCATAAATATTACAATCACAGGTTACCTCGTTATCTCCTTGCTTGAAATCAAAAGCTCCAGGTCCATCTGTTGTTCCTGCAGCAAATGCAAAACCCATTGCAGCAGGACATGTTTTTACTACGTCAGAACCTCCTCCCTGTTTAGGAAGTATCACTTCCAGCTGGGAGAAGTCTACAAAAGAGTGGCGATGATCAATCTTTCCATTTAATTTCTCAGATGCTGTGTTGAAAAGATCCACAGCTTTTCTGAATTGCCTCTCTCCAATAATACGGGTACTTTCAAATTCATCAGGATAACTGCCAGGTTAGGTTCAAAAAACAAATTAGCATTCTAACAGGGTCAAAGGCAAGTATTTTACTATCAAAAACATTGGATGGCACAAGATTCAGTACCCTGGTCCTCGGCCATAGCACAACTCGTTCTTCCCACCGCAGGTACTGTGATTGAAGTCACAAGGCAGTCCAGTGTCTATACAGAAAGTTCCAAGCACATTGGGGCTAACATCACCACAGTTTGATTGACAAAATCCAGAAACAAATCCAGGTTTGTCAGCTTGCCTGAGAGCACTCCTGACACGCTTTGCAATGCTAAGAATCTTGGTTGCTGGTTGACCAGAAGAAGACTGGAAGGATGCTGCGAGCTCTAGTAGCTCATGGTCTGCAATAGACAGATATCAAACGTAAATGGACGAAGCTATTTATCCCTTTCCATATTATTCTAATCTAGTAAACAACATGCAGAACATTTGTTGCTATGCTGTAGTTCTCATATCCTTCAAATTCCCTGTCGCAACTGTGCAACTTGACAGCAGGCTGGATCTGGTCACAAGATATCAGATCCAAGATGCATACTCTATGGTTGTAAGTAATTGAAATACTTCAAGTGGTCCAGTGTTATCACTTATTTTGATTTTTCTTTTGTATAAAGCACTGATTTTTCTTTTCAATAGCAACTTAACCTCATTATAAGGTAGAAATTCAGGCATCTGACAAGCACAGAGCTGGTGATGAGGTTAGTTAACTGAATGGAAACCCAGTATCATCTTATTAATTTTTTCCGGAAATAAAAAGGACAGTGAGAACTGAAATATGAATAAACTGCTATGGTATAATGGTTTCCCATTAATTATATTTGTTTCATTGTATATTTTAATCCAGAAATTTTTATCCTTAAAGATAATGTGATTACATTGAATTATACAATTCTAAAATCCATACGCCTCATGCACTTTTTTAGTGTCAAATGACAAGACAGAGGCTTCTGCATAACATGTTGAGTTAAACTCACATGGAAGAGAATTGTGCACTTGTTTATGGGAAGACTAAAAACTCTAGCAGCTAATATAAAGTGCTCGTCTGAAACCTTAAACCAAATAGGTTGGTAACTATCTTTTTACAAATTACTCTACCTTGACTGAAAACAAAAAGGGGGGAAAGCAACTTACGATTGTCATGCAAGTCTGGGATAATATTTGAGATTCTTCGAGGAATTCCATCAACTACACTTTCATCAGAATATGAGTTTCCAATACCATTCTGCTGAAACCAGTCTTCCATAAATCGCGCTGCTGCCCCCTTGTTATCCCCACTTATCAAAGAGTTTGTACGGCTCATAGAAGTTCCATGGGTTGCAAACCAATTGAAGCTACCCACTGGGCCCCACTGAGTATCTACAAACTTCAGAAGGGTCATTTCTGTGTCAACATCGTACTTGTATCTGCTGCGCTCTTCTGCAGGATTATTAAGATATGCACTAGGGCTGCGATTTGCTCCAGCATCTAAGATCTCTCCTGTAAGTATGAAGCCGAAACCTCTCTAAGTTTATATTAAGCAATATGACAACCACACCATGGCCCTTACCAAAAAAAAAAAGTGAAAAATAACAACATTTGCAAAGAGATCATAGAGGCATGGGTGCGAAACAGCACATGGTACATCTATAAAGGCAACAACAAGAAGCATATGGATTCCAGGTTCTAATCCAATTACCGATTAAAAGTATAGCACAGGCTAAAATGAAACCTGATGAAGGAAATATGAAGCTCTTTAGATGTAGAAGGTTATCATTTTCCCAGAATGCCACAAAATTGAAAGTCTAAGATTTGTTAGGCTTTTCCCAAAAACTGCCTCTATGAAAGATAACCAATGAAATAGAAATAAGAATCTGCAACAATAAGTTTCTAAGACCAAGATGGTAACTTGTAAAACTACTGATATGATACATTAATGTAAAACCAAGGTCATGACATGAATCATTTATGTTCCCTTACCAAGCAAGCACTTTCCCAGCATTTTAAATGACAGTTTCCCTTTACCCACTAGCAAATTCATAATCCGCAAAAATCATATATGTTCCCTTACCCTTATTCACAAAAATCGATCCAGGATGGAGATTTTCATGAGCTTGAATTATGCATTTCTCAATGCCATCAACAAGTGCATCGAATGATTGGCGCACAAATCCAAGAGATGTCACAATGTACACAACATACTGAAGATAGCCCCCAGGACCAGCATGAGAGTGAATGCCACTGATAGCAACATTATTCTCAGTATAAAGGTCCCCATACCTGCAATACAGGCAAAAAGACTCTTTTAACTTTTACACTTTAGTAGCATCAAAACATAGCTCAAATGATCATAATCAAAATGCAGAAATGAGAACTACCTTGCCTTCAACCTCTCAATAACTTTAATAGTGACAAGTTGAGAGGCCATACAAGCATCAAGATTAACAAACACAACACGGTTCCCTTTAGGCTCGGCCACAATAAAAGCACGAGCACGCAACCTGAAGTGAACCCCAGAAGCAATCTGGTCTGTGTTAGCATAACCCATCATGTTAACATCAGCAGCTGGTCCAGTGATGTCATAGCTTCCAAGCCCAATTAAGTAGTTGGGATCAGATAACACTACTCTACTATTTAGCAGCAACAGCAGCAAGAACACCAAAGAAATCAAGAGCCAAAATGGTCTTCGAAGATAAAGATTAAACGCGGAAAACAACTCCATCTTGACACTAACAAGAGGAACGGAAGAGCCAATGATCAATTCATTCTTGTCATTATCCCTGCAAGAAAGATACGTGATCAATTATAGAGTAACAAAAGACAGCAAGATTTGGAGAAGACAGGAAGTGTACCAGGATTTGTGAAGCGAGGTTGTTAGAAGGAGAAGAGGGGCATGACATATGAATGTTTTGAAGAGAGAGCGAGCCTACCTGCTATTCTTATTAACGGGGTCAAAGCAAAGAACGTGCGTTTCGGTTTGGTTACGGTGAAGTGAAGGGAAGGGAAGACACAAGCCGGACAGCGATGGCTTGTCGTCAGTTCCTATTATTGTTTTCTTGTTTATGCTGAAGAGTTTTCCAAAATCCAAAGTGCTTGATGGATGCATGAAAATTCCGTGCTGCTTTCTGTTCTGAAATTATATGGATATATATGTCGTCATGTGGATTCGGGTCTTGGATCCTCCCATTTCCATCCTTTGGATATATGGGCGATAATGGGTTATCGTTTTATTTTTTATTTTTCTAATCAAAGAATTATTCACTTCTTTTTTTTCCTGCTTTTTTCCAAGCTTTTTTCTAGTTATTAAAAATTTTTTGAAAATTATATATTTTTTTAAATGGAGCATATTTGATTACATATATTATTAAATATCATAATAGAAACAATTAATAGCTGCTGCATATTTGTTTTTCAGTAAAAACAGTATTTTAAATTTTTTTAGAGTTTTTAGATATTTTTGATAAGTTAATATTAAAAATAAATTTAAAAAAATAAAAACATATTATTTTAATATATTTTTAAATAAAAAATATTTTAAAAAATAACCAAAACGAATAATTATATTCATAATCAAAGTCACAACTTTTTCACAAATACTTTGAGCATCCACGGTCCACATTGACCGGGTCATCTTTAGACCTACCATTAAATAAAAACGGGTGTATATTTTCACATTGCTTTTAGACAATAATAAAAAAAAAAGTAACTCAAAATTTTCACACTGCGACATGTTAGAAATTTTGAAATGAGGTTAGTGTCATTACAAAAATGTATTAGCACGGGGAAATAACACAGAAATTCAGGTGGGCCAGGTTGCAACGCATTAAATTTACGAGAGAGAGATGGCAAAATTATGTTTTGTAGCCTGTTTGTTGTGTGTTTTAAACCTTTTTTTTTAAAAAAAAAAAATTGAATTTTTTAAATATTTTTTAGATCTTTTAATATATTGATATTAAAAATAAATTTTAAAATATAAAAAAATATTATTTTAATATATTTTTAAATAAAAAATACTTTAAAAAATTAATATCAAATAATTACCCTAGAAAACGTGGTATAGATTGTTAATTTACTTTCTAAAGGAAGAAATCGTCTACTGATATAGATGCTGGGAAGAGACATGAGAGATCCTTTCCGACATAGCGTGGCAGGCAGGCAGCCAACTCCTTCCAAATCGTAAAGGCAATGTTGCATTGACAGGCAGGCCTTTTTCTTTTTGTGCTGACAGGCCATTTTGTTCCTAGCTCAAATGCACGATAGATACCTGTCTGTCTATGCTGCTTTTGAATTGATTTTTAAGATCTGAAGTTAAATTATTGCTATGTTTAGGCTCTATCTTTCCCGTGATTCGATAATTCATCATGAGAATCATCGAGAAGAGACCTGTGAACTCACCCTTGTCGTACAAAAACTTACTCTGGAATACCAAATTACTGTTAAAAAAACAAGGGATCAACTTAATTGTCTGCCATGAAAGCTCAAGGCAGTTCCAAAAGCTGCTAAAAAATCAATATGTTAATATTGTTAGGGGCTTGGAACATCTAGTTTGAGTCCATACTAAATTAACCTCTTGCAGTAGAATACTTTTGCAAACATCCTTACAAGCAAAATTGTGGTTCAAGACCAAACTACAAAGGATAAATTTAACACTGCAATGCCTTAAAATGCTCATCTGGATCATTGGCAAAGGTCGGATTTGGCATCTTTTGGCTGTTAGGGATGAAGACATCGGTCAGAGCAGATTCCGATACAAAAGAAGCTACCATAAGACGGAAAGCCCGCAGAAATAGGAAGGAAAAGGAAAAAGGGATAAACTAGAGGAATTGGATATACTTATCACAGAAACATGTACATCCTTATCAGTCTTGACACGTTAAAGAAAAACACAGATTCATCTTACTTTGCCATATAGATAAACAAGTGGTGGTGGTGGAATGCAGGCTAGTGAACCAGTAATGAGCCTTGATGATGGTGTGGACACCATAGCAGCCTGGCAAAAACTAGCGCTAGCAGTTGTTAAGTAAACCAGAAACACTAGCAAATTACTATAAGATTATCTTGAAACAGTTAAATTTATAGAGGTTACATAGATTATCTAAAAGCCCTCCCATTTGAAGAAAAAAAAATCACGTAAAACAATTATAGAGTGTAAGATGAGATTTAGAGCAACCTGTCAATGGACAGATCGCTATCAATAAAGTTACGAAGTATGAACTTTGTTAACAGTGAAACAGAACACCTATAGATTGTTCTAACAGCTAGGGTCATGCTATGAATTGGGAATCATAATATCAGTCATAATTGCGAATTAATGTTTAATAGCACTTTCCATTTCCCCAATATTTACAATCCTCAAGAATGGAACAGGAATTTAAAGACAGAAATCCTTTATCTAATTGCTTCTTACTTTAATTGCCATGCATCGTACCAAAATTCGAAACCTGAAAGCAGAAACAGCCTTGGAGAAAGACCATGGTGAACAGCCTTCTTTATATTCATTTCCCTGGATTTTCCACTAGCCCTTGGGTGCATGGGTGCATGTATATGCAATGAGAATGTGTATAATGATATGTTTACTAGACTCATCTACCATTGCTATTCATTCAACGTCTTAAATATACTATTCTTAATCACGTACCTATGCTCATAGCTTCCAAATTTTTCACACACACAAAAGAAACAAAAAACCAAAACCATCATACCATCACCAATGAAAACTATTCTCAAGTTTTTGCTGATGAAGGAATATTGGCCAAGGGTTTTTCGCAGATCGATAAAGGAAGCTACCAAAGATGTGAAGCGTGCAACACAATGATATTCTGGGGAGAACTGAAACAGAGAAATCCATATCGTAGTTATATTCGGATTGTCATAAAACCATGTAATTATAGTGTGAAGCCAGCTATGAAACCAGCTAGGCAAGCACTAATTAGTGCAACTTGCGGCACTAATTAGTATCAATTATTGCAGCACTAATTAATGTCAATTAGTGCTACTTGCCTTGCTCTTATCTTTTGCAAGACAAAGGCAAGGATGCTTGCCTATAAATAGGCAGTGCATCCTTGCCATAGAACACACACCAAGAGAGAAATAAAAGAGAATAGGAGAGTGAGAGAGGGAAAGTAATCTCACATAATTGTGAGGTATTTTGTGAAATAGTAAGTGAGGTGTTTTCTCCTAGTAATAGAGAGATTTCAGTTGTTCTCCTATTGTTAGAGAGAGGTTGTAATTCCCACATTACTTAGTAAAATCCTTCTATACTTGCCCGTGGACGTAGCCAAATTGGGTGAACCACGTAAATTCTTGTGTGTCTAATTTCTCATTTTATCTTGTCCTTTAC
>Ga0325411_1008891_pt1 | contig 10811 bp, 5 predicted proteins | sample PopdelMetagenome_13_FD_206181 | JGI IMG/M metagenome (GOLD analysis project Ga0325411, IMG submission 206181) | Populus deltoides microbial communities from Bellville, Georgia, United States - Xylem-PdIQD-R4 | ecosystem: Host-associated > Plants > Phyllosphere > Stem > Wood/Secondary xylem...
TTTTTAGATTTTCAAATCTAATGGTCAAGATCAAGTTAATCAAAATCAATTGTCTATGTCTTAATATAATAACAGAGTTTAAAATTATGAAATATTTAAAGAGACATATATGAAAAATAAATCTATTTAGACCTATCTTCTCTGTCCCTTTTTTTATAAAAGAACAAGAATCGGTAAAGTCTTGTGAAACAAAGATAAAAGATTTTGTTTTAATTTTCACAATTAAAGACATTCTTGTTTTTTTAATCTCCATCTTTTTTTTATTCCAAAATAATAATCAAACATTATCTAAGAGCTTGTGGACTCTGTTTTGAATGCATAATCACCTCAGTTTTCACGTGGAGGAAGTGGAATTGAGGCCAAGTTTCTAAAGAAAAGAACTGTTACTAACTTTAGGTTATATATATATATGCTTTGTATGTTTCCTTAAGAAAGACGGAATCTATTGTATGATTTGTATTTTTTGAATTTCGGTGAAGGCATGGTTAGATGAATGTGTCTTTCAATCACTATCGTTATCCTCCTAGCTTAGACTTGGAGAGAACAAAGTTGAAACGACGATTAAAAGGTTCTTGAGAAAGCTCTACATGCATGGTTTTGGAACAACACCAAGTTGCCTATCTTTTCTTTTTTGTTAATTAATTGGAACGTTCATCTGAATATGGACTATGAATGAAGCACAATTACCTCAAATTTCTAAATCCTTGCTATCTCTTTTAATATATATTTGAATTTGAGATTTTCAAGTGTAAAATCAAATTTTAACCACGAGGATATATATATATATATATATATATATATATATCCCAGGTTGCAAACGCCCTTGATGACTATAGAATTATGCCACACCTTGTCGGAACCTTTTTCAACTTGCAAGCATGTTGTGCTATCTAAAAAGAACGAGGATTAAAGACAATAAAATGTACTAAATTCATGATTTGCTTCGAAAGAATTAATGCCCTTCAATTTAATTTCATAGCTAATGTTCAGTACTAAAACAAATTGATAGATTAGTATTTATAAGGTGAAAAATCCTGGAAGACACAGCTAATGACAAAAGTTCCTTGCCGGAAAAACAACTTCCCAGAGAAAGCAACACAGCCTTCAATGCTGATTGAGGTTGGTCTCCTTCTTTGCTGCCTTCGTGCAAGAACAATCTTGATCCGCATAATAAACTATATACAAAATTATCATATTAATGGAAACCCCACGACACCAACGATCCGGCAAAGAATATTGTACCAAGACATTTACATAAAGACTGTAGGTCTTTTTTAGAACCAGGATTTGGCTCCACATCCCTTGCTTCTCAATTCACATGTACACCATCACCGTCAGTTTCTTGAAACAGGCATGGCGTTAAGACATTAATTAATATAAGAAATGATGCATGTTGCTGATTTGTAATGAAATTGGACCGATTCATCGGCAGTGTCTCAACAAAGTACACATGCGTTCACACCTTCTATTCCAGTGAATGATCTATGGAAGAGCTTGTGATAGATCAGGATGGATCTGTATTATTAGTCCTATATATTACAGGTTTTGGAACTGGCAAAAGTTTACATGTACAAACTCAGGGTCATTGCTTAATAAGCTTGAAAATTGAATGCATGGACACCAGGTGGTCCAGTTTTACTCAGTTGTTTCACGATAGAAACTACAGGTGGTTCTGTAAGTTTTTACTATTAACTTCTGCCTTGTTATTCATGCACCTAGCTCATGGTGTAATTAATTGAGGGGTTCTTTTAGGCTATATTGTCAGGATGCATATAGAGAAGAATGAGGAGGAGAAAGGGTGAAGGGGTTATCATTTATTTAGTTACTAGATTGTTGGCCTGCACTACGCCGTGAGCTAGATCAAACTTGTTTTTAACATAAAAAAAACATGTGGACATTGTTAATATTTTTATAGAAAAAAAATTTTAATTGTATCGAGGTTGACTCGATATGCTTGATCGACTTGATGAGTTCTAAAGCAACTCAAATGACCAATAAAAATATAGTTTGATTTACAAGAATTGAAGACAACATCTTCTTACAAAATTACTATTGAAATGACAATATATTAAATTAATCTGGGACAACCCATGCTAGTTAATCTGCTAAATCCTTAATTTTGATCATGAAACCATAATAATCTCTTATAAAGCAAATCAAAACAAATTATGAAACTCAATTCTCAATCAACCCAATATTGAAGAATGAAATTGAAAAAAAATAATAAAAAAATAAAAAACTCTTTGCCCGAGTCAACCTTCTAAATCCATAATACAAGTCATGAGATCGGAAAAATCTCATAGAAAGTAAACAAATAAATAACCTAAGACAACCCGGGTTAACTTGTCAAACATGTGACCAAGGTCATAAAACTATGATAACCCCATAGAAAAAAAATCCAAACAAATTATGAAGCTCAATTTTCAATAAACTCATTGTTGAAGGTTGAAAGTTAGATAAATTCAATCTAGAAACAAGATACAATAAAACGACCTGAGTCTACTTGGGTTAATCCACAAAATACATGACCCGAGTTATAAAATTATGATAACCTAATAGAAAGCAAGCAAAATAAACCACGAAGTCTAATTCATAATCAACTCCATGTTGAAGGATGAAATTGAAAAAAATTCCAATTAAAAAAAACAAAAACATAACTCGAGTTAACTGGGTTAACCCACCAAACCTGTAAACTCAATCATGAAACTGGCATAACCTTATAAAAAATAAATCAAAATAAATCATGAAGTCTAATTCTCAATCAATACAATTCGAAAGGATAAAATTAAAAAAAAATTCACAAAAGAAAAAAAAATCAAGTCAATGGAGTTAACCGGCTAAATCTGTTATACGGGTTAAAAGAACAAGCTAACCACATATAAAGCAAACCACAATAAATTATGAGGCCAAATCTCCAATAAACTAAATATTAAATTATGAAATTAGAGAAAAAAAAATATAGATTTAGAAAAAAAGCCAAAGGCAAAGAAAAAATATTAAAATGAATAGTATTTTGTGAGGTGGTGTACAGTAAAAAAACATTATTGTTGTACGTTCACAAGCGACTCTGATATCAAGTAGAAATTTCAGAGGACAAGAAAGTTTCTATGTTTATGTAAAGCCAACATGAATATACAACAATACTATTGTACAAGAGCTACTGGTTATTATAACATAGTGAGTTACTTAATTTGGATACATTAACTAGCCAAATTCTTAGTTGAATTGATTCCATAATATGCTCTTCAATAACATCTTTATAATCTGTCAATGTTGCTGATTTGTTTCCATAATGTCATCCAACGTCTCCTTCAGTTTTTGTCTTGTTTTGTTTCCATAATGTCCTCCAACGTTACCTTCCTTGTTAGTAAAAGATTGGTTTATTTCCATGATGCTCTTATCATGGCACCTTCCTTGTTTATCTTAATCTTATTCCAAGAACACCTATATTGCCTTGTTAATCCAATTACCATTAATATCCTTTCTCAAACTAAGTCGGGGTTGAAGGTGTAGTTTGCCCTTAAAGTATGTCAATGCAGCTTTTGACATGGGTGAAAATGTCAGCTATTTGGTCGTGAGTAGAGATGTGTTAAATGATGAGAAGTCCAAGGGCAACACATTCATGCACAAAATGATAATCCAACTCAATATGTTTGCTATGACGTGAAACACAGGATTGACCGTCATGTGCAAAGCACTGAGATTGTCAAAGTAGAGGATTGATGGAGAAGAATAAACAAAAAAACTTTCTTGTCCTCTGAAATTCCACTTGGTATCAGAGTCGTTTATGAACATACAACAATCCTAGCAAAACCACACAACATGTCAACTCTATCACTCAATGTTGGTGATTTCATTACCCTCAAACTCAACCCTACAAATTATCCATTATGAAGAGAAGAAGAGAACAAGCATTAGCTCTTGCAGAAAGTCAAGACTTAGTTAGTCATCCTACCAATGAAGATCCAACCCCAAATAAATATATCACACCGGACCCTACCAACACCACAGATTCTTCACCAAAACTAACCGAAGAATACATTGTTTGGAAAGAGGCAAATCACCTCCTTCGTGGCTGGTTGATTGGGACACTTTCAGAAAAAAATATTAGGCCTTGCTGTAAGCCCAGATTTAGCCTTTGCTGTCTGGAATGCTCTAAAAATGAATATGCAGAAGACTCACAAGAACAGGAATTCACCCTCAGACAACAAGTTACATATCTCCGTAAAGAAAATGACAAAACCATTGGAGAACATATCTGAATTTTTAAAGGATTATGTGACAACCTTGCAGCTATAGAAAACCAATTTAAGACAAAGAAAAGGTATTTTGTCTTCTCACAAGTCTTGGCCTTCAATATGAAACCTTCATTGCCACAATGATGAAACCACTAAGACCTTCTTATTCTGAGTTAGTCTCTCAATTACAGAGTCTATATCAAAGACATAATTAGTTCACTAATTAGATAAATAATTCATTCACTCCACAACTAGCACTCTATGGGCAAAGACACCAGAATTCTCAACAACACTCTTCAGGAAACTATGGCAATAGACACAATTTCATATCTAATGGGAGAGGATTTCGTACCCAACAACCTAAAGATAAGACTCGTACCTACACTGCCAGATCTACTTCAAACCTTAAACAGAAATGACCTCCTCCATCTAGAGAACATCGCATGACACCTACAGAATGTGAATTGTACTTGGAAGAAACCTACCAGTACTGTGGGGTAGCAAATCATGTTGCGAAAATATATTGGTGGGTGTCAAAACAACCAAATCAACATAAAGACATATCACAAACTCTTACAGCTCTCACTTTGGACAATACCATCATTGAAACGGAATGAATTTCAAACACAAGAGCTTCCAACCAAATGATAAGTAATCCAGGTATGTTAAAAAATATTCGCAATCACTATGGTTCAAACTCAGTTCTTTTTGTGACAGTTCTTCTATACCAATACATGGTATTAGAGATTCCTCCATTAAACAAAAAAAATAATATCTTGCCACTTCATGATGCACTTTTAGTTCCTGACTTAAAAAAATTACTCTTTGTAAGCTAACTAACATCCCAATTTCCTGTTAATTGTAAATTCTCTGACATTGATTTCTGTATTAAGGAATGATAGACAGGACAACCTGTGATCACAGGGTGGTGCAAGGGTGACCTCTTAAATTAAAAAAAGTAATGAACCTTTAGATTTAATTTACTTTGATATAGGTTATTTAAAACTTGTGCAAACTAGAGGTGAAAAAAAAGTATTGTTTTATTTTTATATATTATTGTATAAGGTTGTTATACCTATTTGCTAAGAAGTAAAGATGAAGTTTTAAAATGTTTAAATATTTCTTTTTCCTAAAATAATATAAGATCCAAATATGGATCATTGGAAAGAAATAAATTGGATACTAAAATATTTGAGATAAACTTTGAATTATATGCTACACTATACTTGATACCTAGTGGTACTAGAAAGTTATAATGATGCAAATTGGATATTAGGCTCCAAGTATTTGAATTCCACCTATAGATATGTCTTCACACTCTATAGATAAGTTGTGTCTTGGAAATTCTCTAAGAACATATGCATCATAAGATCCATGATAGAATCAGAGTCTATTGCTCATGATAGAACTTGAGAGGAAGCCAAGTGACTTTGAAATTTTTTAGAAGATATTTTATATTAGCCAAAACTAGTGCTAGCAATTGTATCAATTGCAATAATTAGTTAACAATTAGAATGACATAAAATAACATGTATACGGGTAAATCTTCATATATATATATATATATATATATATATATATATATAAATGAAGATTTTTTTAAATGTAATTATTTTCATTGACGATGTAAAGTCAAAGGAAAATAGTTCAAATCTACTTACTAAAAGCTTAACAAGAGAGCTTATGTTTAGTTTATCGAGGAAAATAGGTTTAAAGCCTTTAAAGATAAAAAAGTGTGGTGTAGTAACACTATCTAGCTAATTAGAGATCCTAGAATCTAGATTAAAAGAAAAAACTAAGTCACATGGCACTCTCAGTGATACTCAAAAATTATAATTTCATGGCTATATATATATATATATATATATATATATATATATATGAAAAGGGTATTAATTATAACTTAACAAAAAATGAATCATGCTTTTAATCATTTTTATATCTTAATATACGAGTTGTTCGAGTAAAAAATAAATATAATTATGATAACTGAAAAAAACGAAAAGAACTATTTGAGTAATATTAATTTATAACAAAAACTGAATAGCATTACATATATCGATCGTCTTAGAGACCGTTTGGCATTGCGTTTGTAACTGTGTTTCATCAAATTTTGAAATTTTTTTTGCTAAAATTGAGTGCGGTTTGTACTTTTTGGATCGTTTTGATGTGCTGATGTCAAAAATAATTTTTAAAAAATAAAAAAAATCATTGGCATGTATTTCAGCATGAAAAGCTATTTAAAAAGCAACCGCTACCACAATATCAAACATAGTTTAAGGGATTAAGTGTTTTCAACCAACAATGATGGAGCAGGAAAATGCAGTAATGTCTCTCAGCCATATTATGATTGTGATCGTGATGTCAGAAAAGTATTAGACCAATATTTGCATGGCTAGGGTTTTTTTCTGGATGACTCCGTTATATATGATACATCCACGAAAACGGCTTCCCCTGTTGTAAATGGTCCCATAATATCTTGGAAGATGGTAGAATTAATTCATGGAGGGAATTGTGATATTCTATAATTAATGGAATAATTTTCTCCTACTATTGCTAATTTCGTAACTATTTGAAATTAATTAAGAGCATGATTTTGTCGAGGTATCTGATGACAAATAAAACCTAAAGAAAAGGGCATGAGAAATAGCAAGATTTCATGCCTTCGGGAGACCTGCATATGCAGATGGGCAGCTTTATGTCCCTGTTTTCTGGTGCCTAAATGTGTTTCTACGAGAAATGAAGCAAAGGGGCTCCTTTATATCCCTCCTATGGACGTAACAAATGATAGCTAGAGTTGGTGTTAGGATCATGAGCTCTATTAATTCCATTCAGAGCTGATGAAAAATTAATATTGAGAGTCTGTAGAAACATCTTGGTCTTGATCCAGCAAAAAGCTGACATTCATCCTCTACAAAAACATATATAGCCTGTATATATATATATATATATATCAAACGCTGCTCTATGAGATTAGATGTTTATGGCTTGAACACCAGATATATAATAAAAATGATAGCAGAAGCCAGCCATGAGAGAAAAAACCAATAACAATGACAGTGCAGAAGATGCTTTGAGAACAGTCCTGGATATATTAACAATAATGACTGCACGAAATCATCTCGCACGAATTAATGACACTGTTCAGAGCAGTGTTGAGAACAATCCTGGAAAAACCACCACACCTGTCGACTGCATAAATGTTTCACAAATCTTTTTGTTGTCTTCTTGCTCAAATGTCCTGGCTAACCTTCATATACTCAGAATATATATATGATCTGCACTCTAATGCTTTAACAAGGATTGATTCATCATCAAAATTCAAAACTTCCAACTTAATTTGATTGATACCTTGTCATATTAATTAGCTGTAATTCTATTGAGTCACGACTTTTTGTTCCAGCTGGTCGGGGCCTCAGTCCCTATCGCCTCCACAGTAATTTAGTAGCTGGAACTTATGGTGAACTGCATTGACTAGATGATGCTTCCATGTCCCGATTCATCTCACCAAGACCGCCTTCTTCCTTCACAGGCCTCCATTGATAAATGATATCATAATTCCCGGATCGCACAGTATAAGTTCAAATGCACCAGAATTGACAATGAACTACATATGGCTTATAAAGTTGCTTCAAGAAATTCACCACAAGGAGGAGGATTACAAAATAATATTTTTTATATATTTTTAAAATTATTTTTGTTATTAATGTATCAAAAAAATACAAAAAATAAAAATAAATAAATTTTAAATTTTTCATTGGAAAGGGATGGTACAAAATGACAAATTATACTTCTACAGCAAAATCTTTGCAAGTAAACAGTGAACAATATGGAACATAACGATGAACACTAGAAGTACGATAGTGCTACAATGAGAGTAAATATTTCACTTTTCAGTACACTACAGTATCATTTCAAATACAGAGGACTTAAGTACTGTTGGTAAATCGTGGTAAGTTTATGTGGTTTTTTAAAAAAAAATTAATTTTTTTTAGTTTTAAATTAACTTTTTATGTTTTTTTTATCATTTTAACATGGTAATATAAAAAATTACAAAAAAGAGTGATAAAGTTTTTGAAAGAAAATATTTTGAATCGATTTGGAATCCCTCGAAACATGATAAGTGATAGTGGAATACATTTCTGCAACAAGTCATTTGAATTTTTAATGACAAAATATAAAATCACACACAAAGTTGTCACTCTTTATCATCCTCAGACAAGTGGACGAGTAGAACTTGCTAATAAAAAGATCAAACGGATCTTGAAGAAAACAGTAAACACTAATAGGAAAGACTAATCTTTAAGGCCTAATAATGCACTTTAAGCTTATCGAACTGCTTATAAAACATTATTAGGTATGTCACATTATATATTAGTCAATGAAAAACCTTGTCACTTACCTGTGGAACTTGAACATAAAATTTATTGGGCTATTAAAGCTTTTAATTCAAACCTTAATGATGATAGTCAGTTGCGAAAATTACAAATAAATGAGATTGAGGAAATAAGAAATGATGCATATGAAAATTCAAGAATTCATAAAACAAGAATCAAAGAATTTTATGACAAGAAAATACTGAGAAAAACATTCAATGTTGGTCAAAAAGTCTTGTTTTATAATTTTTTACTCCATTTGTTTTCTGAAAAACTAAGATGAAAATGGAGCGATCCTTTTATTGTGAAACATGTGTATCTATATGGGGCTTATGATATCAAGAATCAAAAGAATGACAATGTTTTCAAGATAAATAGACATCTTTTGAAAGTTTACTTTAATAATTTTTTAGTTGAAAATGACTTTATTGAATTGCGTAATCATGTATATAAAGATTAATTTTTTTTATAACACGTAGTGTAGTTTCCTCTCTTTTTTTTTTATGACGCCTTTGATCAAATGAACATAATTCTCTAATTCTAAAAACAAAATTATTCCATCCACGGCATAGCTTATTACATGTAAAGTTGATTCAAAAAATTCACTCTTATTGCCTCAAAACAGCAAAATTTGATTACTTTCGACAGCAAGTGCTATACTGAGAGTGAATATTCAACTTTTGAGTATCGTTTCAAATCCATAGAGGACTTAATGAGAAGGGTGATGGTGAGGAGGTGGCAAATGACGAGTAGCCAGCTTAGGCTACGTGTCTTCATCAGCTGGTATTTAATATATACACGTCCTTCGTACAAAGTGATTTTCACGATCTTGGCAAGAAAAATGTGGAAGATGATGAGGTGGAACACTTGAAGAGTTCTAACAAAGAGATTGCTGTTCAGAACCAGCAATAAAAACATCTTAAATGATTGCATTTGTAGAAAACTTATCAACTGTTCCTATCATGGGACCAGATCAAATGTCTTCAATCAATCAACGACGTAGTTTCCGTCTTTGACAGTCTCAGTTCTAGCTAGGTTCATTGCCTCAAGCTTAGGCGATGCTCAAATGGGGAAATGGAAACCCTAAGGGAAAACCAATAATGCAAGCTCTCTATGATTTAAACATCGCTATCAAGATCATAATTGCTTATTAATACAGAGAAGAAAAAAAACATATATTTATACTTTTGGTTACTGTTCTCTCACTCTCTCACAAAGCAGCAGTATGGGTATAACTATTTACTGAACAATATCTTTCTTTTTTTTATTTTCTTATTTTTGCAATTGAATCTTTTTTTTTTAATTTTATTATTCTATGTGACGTTTGTGATATTTTATGACTTGATATTTTTATTCTCTTTGTATATTCTTGAGAATTCAAGGTGTATGATAAAATTTTAGAATTGAATTAGAGACCAATTTGATGAAATATATTTTAAAATTGTAGTATAAAACAATTAAAAGAATGACCTAATAATAACACAAACACAGGGGTTTTTTTCCATTTTATCTTGAAAAACATCATTTTCATTCCAAAAGTCTTCATTTATGTAACTTTGATCCCTTGAATTTTAGATTTTTATATTTAGATCCTGAACCTCTTCTTCTGTTTTTACTTCTCATTCCCCAGGTTTTGAGAAAAAAAAGTGAGAAAGTTACATAACAAAAAAAAAAGGAAATGAGAGATAAAATGGTCAGTTGTTTACATTCCAATAACAAAAAAAATCAATTTTAGTATCAATGGGTTTCTCTTGGTTAAATAAATGTCATTGTGGTGTTTTTAAACTTTCATCTTGTTAAAAAAGATAGATTGAGACTTGGGAATTTTTTTAATCAATTTAATTTTGAGTGTTTTTCCTAATTTAAGGGTGTTTCAGAGTTGTAATTGATTTATTAAGATACTTAGGTTGTTTTTTTATGTTTTAAGATTAAAAAAATGATTGAAAAATAAGTTTTTAGAGTTCTAAAACACAGACCCTGAATTTTCAATAACTACATGTGGTTAACAAATTTACTAGTAAACGACATGTTATTTCCCACCATCAATGACTTGCTATTTGTTTATTTTTAAAAAAAACAGAATGAATGATGTGTCGTCGAGTCGTCATCATCCATCCTATTAAAAAAAAAAAGCTCGGGGTATTGCCTTTATGCATTCTCATATTCAATCATATCATAAAATTATTCTCACATTTTT
>Ga0325411_1008895_pt1 | contig 10809 bp, 5 predicted proteins | sample PopdelMetagenome_13_FD_206181 | JGI IMG/M metagenome (GOLD analysis project Ga0325411, IMG submission 206181) | Populus deltoides microbial communities from Bellville, Georgia, United States - Xylem-PdIQD-R4 | ecosystem: Host-associated > Plants > Phyllosphere > Stem > Wood/Secondary xylem...
GTTATACAATAACAATAATCACTCAACTGGGCATAAGCCAACCATTTCACTCCATCAGTTCAGTTTTTCTAGTACATGAAACCAGAGCAACAAGCCATGCTAAGCAAGAATAAATAGCAAACGATCTCAGATGAAAGAATAAAGAAAAAGCAAAACCGAGAATGAAATCTTTAGATAACAGCAAGAAAAGCAAGAAGAACGACAAGATAGGTTGCTAAATCAAGGCATTGACTTACCATTGCTGATGCTCAGTTTAGCAGCAGAGCCTGCTTCAGGAGGGGGGGGGGGGGGGGACGAGGGAGTAGTAGAAAGGTGCTGCTGCTAAAATACTAGTAAAAACCCTAGTGTCTATGCGATGCAAATCAACGGCCACGATTTGGTTATGATAAATCGGGTACGGCTTAGGGTTTCCAGTTTATTGAAAACAACAAATCAATCCCTTGGTTATCACTTTATTTTCAACCGGGTTCCGAACAATAGCTAATAGCCCGCTTAGAAATGTGGTCACTTCATATTTTTAAAAAAATTAATTTTTTTTAATTAAAAATTAAAATTTTTTATAATTTTTAAATTATTTTGATATAGGAATAAAAAATAAAAAAAATATTATTTTGATATATTTTAATATGAAAAACACTTTAAAAAATAACCGTAACCACACTTCAAAAAAGCTCTGAAAGCCTTTCATCATCATTTTTAATTAATTTTAGTCAAAACTTATTATTATTATTACTATTATTATTACTACTACATTAATATATATATATATATATATATATATTATGATTTCTCCTATAATTTGTGTTTTAGTGATTAATTTTGTTATTAAATCATCAATACTTCATACAATTAATATTATTGACGAATGCCTGTGGATCTAAAGTTGTAATGAATACTGGTTTGCTTTTAATAAAACAACAAAAATCAAAATAAAATGGTACTTTCAGTAGATAAAAATGTTTTTCATTTTTTAATCCTAATTTTTTACTCCATTCTCATTTTTTATTTTTCAATATAAAATTAAAAAACTTGCTCATTTCTTAAAATTTCTATGCATATTTTCAAATGTGTTTACACTATATTGTTTCTATTTAAAGAAAAATAGAAAAATGAAAATCATGTTCAAATTAAATTTTTTTCTTAAAATATTATTTATATTTTGACATAAACAAATATTTTATTTTTTCATCTTGAGAGTGTTGTCTATTTTTTATTGATTTATCTTTATTTAGAGAAAAAAAATTAACTTTGTTAAATTGAATGAAATGCAAGAATAAACACAACAACAATAAAAATATTTTCACATTTATTAATAATAAAGTTTGATTGTATTATATAAATTAAGATACAATAAAATTAAAAACCAAAAAACAATACTCAATTAGCTTCATCTACTAAATTCCATCATTCAAATTATCCCAACAGTTAACTTCAAGTTTAATACAAGCAACATATGCAAACCAATTAAGAATACCATCATCCTTTACTATTTTTTTTTAGATTAATGTGGATGTCCAATTCAGCTTACGCGCACCTCGACTAATCCCACAAGGATCCTTTACTATTTTATTGCATATACAAGTTTCTCTTCATTTTATTGCTTCATTACCGTATCGATGAAGTTGTACAAATTTCACATATGAATTGGCTTTGAGGGCTACGTTGTAAGTTGTGGTGACTCGGCTTGAATGTCTTTAGGTTAGATGCATTCTATAAAACCAGTTCCTTTTCAAAACAAATAATACTTTGATGCTTAAGTAAATAATATACAAAAAAAATAATGCACTAGAAAATAGAAAATAATACGAGAGTCTAGAAGAAATTGTGTATTCTATTTATAAATGAGCTTATGTGACTTGAATTTATTATAAGTTTGAGTTCACCTGGAGTTTCTTACATGGTGACCAACATATTTTATAGATTTTAGTCATGTCGCCTCACCTCATAAAGTGTGGCATCATAGGTAACTCATGGTGAGCAACAAGTGGTGTTGCAGGTATCTTGGCGTGTAGAATTATAAGTGCCTCGTGGTGAGTGAGTGGAGAAAAATGAATATTATCGGTGGAGAGGTTGGTACATTTCATTGGTTTATAGTATTTGTGGTGCACTGGTAGAGAAATGTGGGCAAAAAATAATCATTAGTGAGAAAAAAATAATATTTTATAACAGCCAATGCTTTAGCACTGATTGTGGTCAGAGATGTGGTTAGGAGTTATGAAAAGTTAGGTGATCGCGGATGGATCCCTTAATGTTTCTTTTGGATGCCCTAGGCCTATTAAAAAATCGAAGACAATTGAGAGATTTTTCTCTATATAGATGGAAACAAAGGTGTTCTTATCTAGTTATGTTCACTTTCTCTATTCAAGTATGTTTTTTCATCACCTATTTTATATGAAGAAGAGTCTGATCATGGAGACTATAAAATCATTCTTATAAAAAATAGTTGTAGACCCCACTAGTTAGGGCTTCAATCACAGCAATTTTTTCATGTTAAGTATTTTCTCGTTAAACCTCCAAAGATTTACTTCGGTACTTTCATCTTTTTGTTATATGATGGAAAGAGTTTAGTAACACTTTTTTTTATTGGTATGCTTATACTAAAACGAGAAATGAGTTTTACGCATAAATCATAAAGGTCAATGATAAAGCCAATCTTAAGTTTATGATACCATATCCGAGCATATCCACAAAATATTGTCGGGAGAATTTCACACGTAACATCATTGTTTTGTGTTACAAGCTCTAAAATATTTATCCAAGTTTTATATGTACACTTTTGAGTCTATAAGACTATCATAATTTTTCAAGTTAGCCTTTGTGGAGACCCAATCTTTAAAGAGATTTATGTGCAAATATTCATGATAATGTGTAGAATTTCCTACTTGGTGGAGGTGGCGATATTCTATTTTAGAAACTTGTGTAGTTACTAATCTCACCTTACGTCTAAGTATTTTTTTATTAAAAGCATACGAGCGAGATTCAAAATAAGATTGATGGGCTAACCATTTATTAAGGAGCTTTCTTTATAACAATAATGAATTTTTAGGTGAGTTGAAGTATAAATGTTCTTATATCTACTTGTTAGCACATTGATATGTTCTGTTTTTTTAAGGAATTAGAGTTGTCTTTGTGCAACCAGTGATGCACATAATGGAGCTAGCTATTGCATTTTTTCATCAAGTGAATAAAAGAGTGTGAAGTTGTTTTCCGTATAACTAAAATAACATTGTTGAGTATGTTGATGAGTGAGTTAATGGATATCTAGAAGAGCTAGAGACCTATATTGTATTGGATGTATTGAAATATCCATTTGTCATTGATTATTGTACTTTTCCAAAGAGACTTGTAGCTAGGATTGAGTAAAAAAACTGAAAAACTAATTAAAACGAGAAAACTAGAAAAAAATAACCAAAAAAACCGAACTATGAAAAAAAATTGATTAAACCAATTAGAATTTTGAAAAAATCGACTGGTTCTAGAAGCCTAAAACCAAAAAAACCGAACATAATTGAACCCAAACCGGAAAAAACCGAGCCAAACCCGTTTGAACCGGTTTTGTTCTAAAAAAACCGAACCAAAACTGGTCGGCTTAGACCGATTTTGGTTTTTTTTTAAATTTTGGTTTAGTTATTGTTTTTTGATAAAAACTAAATCGAATCAAATATAACCACTCCCTAGCTTTGAACATGATGAAGTAGAAGAAAAACTCATATAGATTTAAGGCTTAAGGATTTCATTGCTTTTCTAGTGTATCTTAATTATAAATTTAGTAAATTAATCCATGTTAATTTAATATATTATTATTTAATAATTTTTTAAAAACTCATCTCAAAACCTTTTGATGTTATTTTTTTTTTTAATATGATTGGTAAACGTGAGAATTAACCAATTTAATTACTATTCTGTACTAAACAAAGTTAAAGTATTGAAGCTGAAGGAGGGAAAGGCTTTTACCCTTCCAAAAAAAAAAAAAAAAACAAAAAGAAGGAGAGAGAATGAGCTAAATACAAAGCCATGAAAATGACAAAATTATGGTAACGATTGTGATTTAAAGTGTTTTTTATTTAGAAATATATTAAAATAATAATTTTTTTAAAAAAATCATTTTTAAAATTAGTACATCACAACAATTTGAAAACATATATAAAATTTTTTACAGCAAACAAAAAAAATCTTGAAATTTGAGGGAACATCATTTCAACTAAGTTCCTAAACAGAATCGAAGACAATAAACACAAGCGAGACAAGATAAAACATGAAATGATAATAAAATTATATCCGGTAGTGATATACATATATATATATATATGTGTGTGTGTGTGTGTGTGTGTGTGTGTGTGTGTGTATTACTTAATTGATAAAAAATAAAACAAAACAAAATATGAATATTTTTATATATTATTATTAAACTTATATATTAAAAAATAATAATTAAATATTTTTTTATTTTAATTTATGTTAAAAGTTAAAATTAATAATAGTATAATAAATTTAGTTATAAAATCTATATCGGCTTGATAGATCATTCAAAACATATAATTAATTTGACGCTTAGATTTAAGAAAAAATAAAAAAATTTAACTGATTTAGAGGCCGTTTGGCTACGTGGTAGCGTCTACGTTTCCTGCGGTTGCATTTTACAAGCTGTTTGGTTAATAGCTGCCTACGATTTTAAGAACATGGGGCCCACACAAAATTGTGTTGCAAACGCTGGATTAGCAAAAGCAACTTTACCTTGCTTTTGCCGTGGCTGCTGTTCATAGAAACAACAACATAACTTTCCTTTACCAAAAAAAATTAATCCCTATCTGTCCTCCTCAACTGTCGTCTATCCTCCTCCACATTCGCCTCCCAAGCAGGTGAGCTCTCCTCCACCACAGCTTCCCTTGTCTCAAAATTCATCATCCTCCTCGCAGCTTCGCCGTGTCAAACACACCTACACACACTCTCCATGCTCTCACAGAGACCGAACCCAGTCACCAGTATTTGTAGCCGAGTGTAGATCAAGTCCATCTGCCACCGATCTGCTGCCCTGATGAACTCCTTTCGTGGTTGAAGAAGACACGCACTCACCAAGGTAATTATCTTGTAATTGTACCCAAACAACTGTATATATCATGCCTTATCTGCTGCCACAAACATACAAAACGGCTTTCTCTAACTATAATTTCCTCTTCACACTGTTTTCTTTGCCAGAACCAAAGAGGGCATAGAAATCAGTCTCCTGGAAAGCTCAAGCACAAGCATCTTACCAATCTCTGTGGCGGTGCACTTGTAAATTCAAGGTAAGTTGCTCTGTTTCGGTTGCACAAGTACTTAATCTTTACTTTTCAGTTGCTGTGTGTTTTCTAAGAATTAACATGTCTGTAATTGTTACATTTGATTATGTCTATTTCGGTTGAACATTTTTGTGTTTAATTGAATATTTTCTGAGAATTTCCAGGTTTTACATTTGTGTAATTGTTAGATTTTTAAGCTCTGTTTCGGTTCAACAATTACATTTTCAGTTGCTGTGCTTTACATATGTTTAATTGTTAGTTTTATTGTCTCAGTTGAATGAGTATAAACATAAAACCTATGTCCATATCAAGCTGCTGAAAATGGGACTGAAGCCAGTTATCTACTCTATACAACGTCTGATTATGTCATTAAACATATGAGAAAATTATATCTAAGAAATCTCAGCATCTAATATAATATTACATAATTGACAGATTATGCGTAGGAAATGAAAACATTGGCTTGTAGAAACATAAATATAAATAAACCTGCCAATTAAAGTATTAAGCTGATTATGTAAGTCTATGTTCTTAAATTGCATGTTTTATTTAAGTTGGCGATTTAATTAAGATAGATTGTGCATTCCATGTCCTTTACAATGCCTTTAGGAAATTAATGCTTTAATTGTATATTAGACAAAACATTTTAACCGAGAACATGGACGATTTTCAATCACAAGATAAGGCTTGTTGGACTAGAGAGATGTTGCACTCTTTTTGTGACATATGTATTAAAGCAATTGAGCAAGGTATGCGACCCAACACACATTTCGACAAAGCTGGGTGGAAATATGTTATGAATGGCTTTAAGGATCAAACTGGACATGCATTAACGAAAGCACAATTAAAGAATAAGTGGGACGGAATTAAAAAAGATTGGAGAATATGGAAAAGGTTGATTTCTGAAATAGGAGTAGGCTGGAGTGCTGAACTTGGAACAATTTCGGCACCTGATGAATGGTGGAAAGCTAAAAGCCAGGTCTGTTTTTTTCCAGTTTGTTTAAAGCTGTAAAAAACTGTTTAATTGAGTGCTGGTACATTATTTTTTGATGCATTTTTTTTCTTGATTATCCCTTCTTATAGGAGATACGCGGAGCAAGAAAGTTTAGGCATGCTGGAATCAATCCCACGTTGTGTTGTAAATATGATATCATGTTTACAAACACAGTTGGTACTGGTCAGTATGCTTGGGCTCCATCACAGGGTCTAAATGCTGATGAAGATGGTGTCAGTGAAAGGCAAACTAATGCAGTTAATGAGGACCCTCATATTGAGGAAGGTAGTGGAGATTCTGAGGAGGATAGTCTACCAAATTTTGTTGCCGATGTCAATAATATGGTTGCTGGTGTCACTTTTGCCAACAGCACAAGCAATCCCACTAGTAGTAGTGGGAAGAGAAAAGGTGTGCAACAAAGTTCCCAAAAAAATGAGAAAAAAAAAGGTGTCGGAAGGGGATCGCAATTGTTTTCGCGTTTAGATAAGTTGGTTGATAGTGTGTCTAGCAAGAGTGAATGCACGTCAAGTGTTTTTGATAAAAAAGGATGTAGCATAGAAGAGGTGATGACGGAGTTTCACTCCATTAAGGAAGTGGTGTTCGGCAGTGAGCTGTATTGTTTTGCAACTGAGTTTTTTATGGTTAGAAGTAGGAGGGAAATGTGGGCAGCAATTGGTGATTTGGACCGAAAAATTCAGTGGCTGAAATTAATGTTCGATCGAAGGGTAAGCTACAGACCTTGATGTAAGTGTATATTTGATATAGGGAACACTTAGAGTTATGTATATTATTGTGTGTTATATGTAGCAGCAAGTAAATTTTGTTGTGTGAACATATGTTTTGGTAAGTATTGCATGCATTTCATATTTGAAGTGTTGTTTCAATGTTTAACACACTTACCATGTTTAGTTTTTATGTCAATAAGTCGTTAACATATTGCATGGTTATGTGTTTTTCGCAGTTATAAGATTACAATACCAATCCTTATGGTGATGTGCAATGCATGAGGTGTTGCTGCAGCTGTGTTGTTGCCAAATGGTTGATGCAAATGGTTCTGCCGTTGCTAATTTTTCCCAGGTTTCTAATTTGTAACGTATGATATGTTGAGCACTTCCTTGTATTTGTAGCTGTAGGCTAATTGGTTATGTTTGAGATGTCTGTAACAGCTGTTGTTGTACCTGTTACAAGCTGTACTTTTAGGTTTCATGTTGACTTCTATAGACTTGTTTGAAAGGCTGAAAAACTTTGTGTTGAGTTTGCTTTTTTAGCCTTGAATTGGATATTGTAACTTAACGACTTTGATGGTTGATTTCTGAGTTGAATGGATGCTAATTTGTTGAATGTTAGTTATTGCTGTGTATGATTGTTGTTGACTTGAATTGCTGAAACTGCTGTGAATTATTGTTGCTCACTTGAATGGCTGATACTGTTGTGAATTATTATTGCTGACTTGAATGGTTGATAATGGTTTGAATGGGAGTTGCTGGGTTGAATGGTTGTTCATGGTACACATTCGGGTTGCTAATGGGTATGCCAGTCAAGAGCTGTGGTTTGTGTTGTGTGTGTGGTTTCTATTTAAGCTGCATTGTCATTCCAAAATATTTTAATTGGCTGCCCACAAATATTGCAAGCATTCCCACGTGTATTGTAAGCTGTTTTGAGAAGGTTTTGTTGCTGTTTTACACTGCCAAGTCAAGTGCATTGAATTTAGAAGGTTAGTTATTCATTTGAGGGCTGCTGTTTAGTTAATAAAGCTTCATCTTTATGTTTTGTAAACAAATTCAGAGGGTAAAGCTGATAGGGCTGCTGTTTATAGTCAATAAAGCAAGTTCATTTATGTGTTTTTCAATTTATAAGTTGAATGATAAGTTTTTATACTTTTCCTGCTGCCAACAAATATTTCAAGCATTCCCATGTGTATGAATAATGTTTTGAGAATTGAAATAATGGTTGTGCTGGAAAATATTAAATGAGTTTCATATAAGTAAAATATGTTCGATTATTAGGGATTGCTCAAACGTAAATGTTTTGTGTTAAGGTCGCAATTTACATCAAAAATATTCAACACATATTATTCCATGAACATTTTTTTTTATCGCTACTATGCAGGTTCAAAATTGATATTCAGTTGTGTTTGTAGATATGGATGCGAATTGGTTTAATGCGCTTTTTGATGACCATTATGAAAATGTTATGAATAATGTTGGTCGGTATGTGTCTGATGGGTTTGCTGGTACAAGTTCTGGAAGTGGTTTTGGAGGTAGTTTCAATGCTGGTTATGGGAACAATAACAACGAGTTGCAGGACGACGACCAAAATCAACAGGATGATAATGATAGTGACGATTTATTTTGGCATAGAGAGTGTGATCACACTAAATTAGTCATATGCACTGCTGGAGCATTGGCTTTGTATCACAATGCGTATGTTTATAAAGAACCATGTATGGTTTCATACAACACTAGAATGCGATGGTTGATTGAAATTTTAAATGGGCATTGGGTGCGTTGTGTGAACATGTTTCGGATGGATGCAGACACATTTAAGAGTTTGTCTCTTGAGTTGGAAACAATGTACGGGTTGAAACCGTCTAGACGGATGAGTGTTATTGAGAAGGTAGGCATGTTTCTCTACACTTTAGCTCTAGGCGCTTCGAACAGGGAAGTTCAGGAGAGGTTTCAACATTCAGGTGAAACCGTGTCCAGAAATTTCAACGAAGTTCTTCGTTCTGTGTCCGTGCTAGCTACTGATTTAATCAGACCAGTAGATCCAGAATTTACAGCAACACCACTGGAAATTGCAATGAATCCGAGATACATGCCCCATTTCAAGGTAAAAAAATACTTTTTACAAGTTGTTATTATATTTCAAAAAGTTACAATCAAAGATTTAAGTAGAATTAAAAATATTCGGCAACAAATTTTATGTTTTTGTAGAATTGCATTGGTGCGATTGATGGAACACATGTACGTGCATGTGTATCACAAGAAAAATCAAATCCCATTTATTGGTAGAAATGGTGTACCGACACAAAATATAATGGCAGCATGTAGCTTTGACATGCAATTTACATTTGTTTGGGCTGGGTGGGAAGGTAGTGCACATGATACAAGAATATTTTATGAGGCGATCGGAAATACAAACATACAATTTCCGAGGCCACCGGAAGGTATTCATCCACCAAACATAGGGTTGTTGATTAGTTGGTCTAATTTTCTTTTATATGAAATAAGAAGTAAGCGTTAAACAATAATTAATTTTATGCAGGGAAGTATTATCTCGTTGATTCGGGATATCCGAATGAGTACGGTAACTTGGGTCCATATAGAGGGGAGAGATATCATCTTCCAGAATTTCATCGACGAGGACAACCGCGAAGTCGGGAGGAACTATTCAACCGAGTCCATTCATCCTTACGATGTGTAATCGAACGTACATTTGGAGTTTGAAAGAAAAGATGGCGAATCTTGCAAAACATGCCTGAGTTTCCTTATGAATCACAAGTTAAAATTGTTGTCGCATCAATGGCGCTACATAACTACATTCGGCAGAAGTCGAGCCAAGATGTTGCATTCAACAAGTTTGATAGTCATCCAGATTTTGTTCCTCCTGATACTTTTCCCGATGTCGTTACACAATCACAACCACGAGGGCACCAAAGGGCGTCGCGTATGGATTATATTCGTGATGGCATTGCAAATAGTTTGATGGGACAATGATGTTTATTTTGTAATAAGAAATAACAATTTATTTTTTTGCCGGTATGTATTTGGACAAAATGTTGTATTTCCTCTTAACACAAAGAATTATTTCATTTATGACCTTTTTAGTCATTTTAGGTACTATATCAACCGCAACCACAGTTTTAACCAAACATGTTTTTACCATAATAAAATCACACCACACTTTTAACCAAACACACAAAATATATACACAAACCACAGAAAAAATACTTTTTTTAAAATCATTTTTTTCCAACTGCAACCACAACAACTACAGCAAAAACAAACACTCTCTTAACTTAGTTAAAAACTTGGGTTCATCTATAATATGATAAACTCGAGGTAAAATTCTAATAAAAAATTCATTGAATATTTTAAAGATTTTTTTTATTAAAATAAAATCAATTTAATATTTTTAAAATTTATTTGCTAGCCCACCCTGTTATCAAGCCTAGCCTTTGTGATTTCAACCATTTTGGAATGATAACCTTTACCTCCTCGGAAATACAAAATGTCCCTCTTTTTTTTTTTTTTAATTTATTGTCCCAGAGTTGAATCTTCTGAGCAGCTAACCAGTCACCAACGCCAAAAGTCGAGAGTGTTTGCAACAAAAGACACAGAGGAGAGGAGAGGAGCTTCAGATTCCTTGGATCAAAACCTCTCCATCCATCCCATGAATCTTAACTTACTGAACAACAACGATAAAAAATCCATTACCACAACTGCCAACGCTGCTGCTGCTCCTCCTCAAGTTGTCAGATAATCAAAATGGGATTCCAGGAATGATAAAATTCTGATCATCAAAACGAGGATA
>Ga0325411_1008896_pt1 | contig 10808 bp, 4 predicted proteins | sample PopdelMetagenome_13_FD_206181 | JGI IMG/M metagenome (GOLD analysis project Ga0325411, IMG submission 206181) | Populus deltoides microbial communities from Bellville, Georgia, United States - Xylem-PdIQD-R4 | ecosystem: Host-associated > Plants > Phyllosphere > Stem > Wood/Secondary xylem...
ATGGCCACATTCCGGGTCGCCTGAAAGCAAGAAGAAAATATTTCACATATTCCAGACGAATCGATTTATATCTCACAACTTATTCCGCCATGGGGATATTGGTTTATATAATTAGTGGTTGGTAAAATAAAATTATCAATAGTGAAATCAATATAACGGCAATATAGTCACGGTGGCGGTGGTGGTCCACCGCTTCTCTCATGTATCTCTGTGTGAGATTTTATCAGTTCCTGTCTTCACGTCACCATAAATGCTCCACCGCTCCACCGCTCCGATGTCAATTGAACTAGCTACTTTCTACTCTCTCCCTTGTCTGCTTCTCGTTGTTGACGTTATAATTTACAATTTTACTTGTGCCCGTTCGTCCCTCTTCTCTTATTCATAACAGGAGGATTAGAGTGGGTTTTATTTATTTATTTGAGAGGAATAGTTTTAAGAGAAAGATTTTTTGAAGAATGCTGTCCATAATCCACCCACAAGAAATCTATATCTGATCTCTCTTCTTCATTTCTTGAGAAAAAAGAGAGAGACGTCGGATACAAGATGCAGTCGTGCCTGGCCGTGGCCAGTGGCGAAAAGAGGCGGAGGTTAACGTTTCATGGAAGATGGACTGGCCAGAAACCATTGTCGAGTAGTTTTGTCCACGGTGTGGGCTCCTGCTATCACAAAAACGACATAATTTACTGGGCCCACCTTTCTCAATCCAGATTAAGAAACAAAGAAAAAGTTAAGGAGGTGACTTCAACTTGCGAGGCTACTGTACATCACCTGCTTCCCCTTGAAATCATAGACTAGGGAGTGACTTTGATAGCTTTCACTATTTCACCGTTGATTTATTATACAAACATCCAATTCTACTTTTTAATGGCTTCCATCAACGATAATAATGTCAGATAAATAATTTAATATCTTGCAAAAGTTTGGATGGAATTTTAAAGTATAATTTATATTATTTTTTATATATTTATAAATAAAAACTTTTAAAGCTTAAAATTTATATAAGTTTATCTTATTTTATATTTAATTTTTATTAAATAAATAAAGATGGTGGAATTTAAACTAATGACCAGGTGAGTATTAAAATTTTAATATTATATTAAAAAAATAAATTCAAAATATAATTTATATTATACATAAAAAAAATAAAAAATTATTCATGTAAAAAAAATCATATCAGCAAGTGAGATTTTTTTCTTCCAATAATGTTTCCCATCTTCACGTCATCGTAGATGGGTCCATCACCCTGAAGTGGCCCAGTTCTCTATCAACTTGAGAGTCGTTCAATCCAGAAGATGTGAAAACGGGTATCCCTACCACCATCACGAAACAGATGGAGGCAGGCAAATTATTTTTGCACAGTGACCTAAACCCTATTGCTATTGCTAAGGATCAAATAAAGGGAACAATGGTAGAACGATACCTGATTTGGCTGTCTGAGGAAAAGAAGAAAACCTGAACTTACAAGAATCCAACCACAACAGTCCCACGGGAGAGAAAGCGGGTTTTGGTGCTGGAGACAAAGAAATACCCATCATTTCTTTTTCAGCTTTCCTTATCAAACACCTTTATGTCTTCATCAGTCATCATCTCTGCTCTAAATTATAAACCTAAATTTTATTTTTGTGGCACCAACTTAATTTGTTCTGATTGATACGAACAAGGGCGTAATTATTATTGTTGCTATTTCTGAGAATAACGAAGGTTTTGTTGAGTTTCTTAATAGAAAAAACAACCGATATTGAAGTAGATCTTTATCGTGGACGAGATATCTAAGGCCATGGATTTGGATTAGCTTGCTTATAAAGTCAACACAACATAGCATAAATACCTCTGGTAGTCTATATATATATATATATATATATAGTTTGTAAAATGATTTTGTTGTTTCGACTGGTTTATGGATAAACTTGTTCGCGCTTGAAAAGGGAGGATTAAAGGAGGAAGATGGCTAACTTCTATATTGTAATTAATTCACAGTAAAAGCTCAGTAAGTTATCCGACAAACCATACAAATATACATCCAATTATAAACATGTTAACAACCTTTTAATCACATCTGATTTAACTAGACCTAGCCACTTGATCTAAATTCAACTGTGCAGGCAATGCAGGTGAAAACCTTGTCCTGGAATATGCGTCTCAGGTTCAAACCATCACGTAGAAAAAACTTAAGCTTGCAGGAGGGGAAAGTGAAGGGTCTTGGATTGGGTATTACGAACTATTTATTTGAGATTTGGTGATATTATAGAGCAAAATCAAACCTTAATTTGATGTTATTACACTTAACATAACATTCTGGACGTTATCTGTGAATAATAATAAAACTGTATAAGCATTATTGGCAATTTAGACAAGAACGCAGAATGTGAGGCCAGCGATGGCGCGTGTCCAGGGTCGGTCCTGCGCGGGGCTGGGACACCCCATAGCCATCCCGAACTTTTCAAAAGTTTGATATGAACATCTCTGTTTTGAGCCCGAGTTATATATAAGGTTGAAACGGTGGGTTAGACCTGCACAGTGAGCTATGCTATAGAACCTACAAGTAAAACTTTAATCACTTCGATAGACGTTGATGTTTGATTAGAAATTAAATTGATTTATCGAGTGATAGTTGAGTGTGTGGAGGAGGGTTGAACTTCATCAACAATAATGGAATCTCATATAACTTACGGCTTACGTACGTGCCATTAATTTAAATTTACATAGCAACAACACGGATTATATTAAGGGTTTAATAAAAAGATTATCTTCGAGACATTGTCCGTTCTCGAGAAAAGTAGACATTAACAAGCAAAGCAAAGCATAAAAAATCTATGCGGAAAATAAACAAAGCATGTGTGCTCTGATGCAAGCAAACATTGTTCGGGTCCCCATACCTGGTCTATATTTTTTAGGTAAGGTAGAGATGACTGGCTAGGTTTTATGTGGGATTAGAGAATTTGGTAGGCCAACAAATTTGGGATTAGACATGGAATTTGATATTAGTACTTGTGACGTTTGCTCCTTTATTGGTCAAGTAGATAGCATTTTTTGTTATATAGTATTCGAGTACGTATGTAGCTTTCTTTCTCTGGGCTGGTCACCAAAGTGCTCGGTGAGTGTGATAGAAATTATTTATGCAGGCTTCTATGAAGTGTAATTGCATATAAAAAATTATAAGTGTGAATTAAAATTTTATGCTATATATATAATTAAATATATTAAAAATTATGTGTATTAAAAAAATTTATTAACAATAAATGAAGATAGAGATAGAAAAAAAAACATGTATGAATCAAAATATTTTAAATTGCAACATGGGTCTTTGACCCAATTATGTTAAATGATTTTATCTAATAAAATTAATTTTTTTATTTAATAAACAATAATAGAAATAAATACACATTGAATTTATTGAATAAAATAAAAGAGAAAAAAATATTATCTAAGGTTACATGTATTATAAATATTATATAAAATAAATACTTTTTACTTATATAAAACTTAAAAAAATATAGAATTAGAATAATCTCTTCAAAAATCAAATGCATATAAAATAACAAAAAAATAACCGTCATTTAAAATAGGTTATATAAAAAAAATAAACAAGAGATTGAATATCAATTTTTTTTAAAAAAAATGCATATAAAAAACCACCAATTACAAAAAAACAAGTTTAGATAAAAAAAGGAAAAGCCAAGTGTTTTTGGACCTGACCTATTTTGTAAGGGCCTGTGCACCTGGGCTCTTAATATTTTTTCAATGCAAAAAAAACGATTGACATGTCATCTGTATTATCTTTTTTTAAAAAAAAATTCAGACTATTTATTGTTTAATTTTGTTTATATTCGGTAAATATGTTGGTTGAAAAATCAGGGTTGAATTAAGGTGAAATATCAGGCAGAAAAATTAAGACGAAATATCTAAGTTGAATCATCCTCATCTAAGGGACCACTATGATGTTTTTGGGCAGCAAGCCTGCTGGTAATCAAAGGAAAGGTACGACTTTTTTCATAGCTGGACCATACCAATATACCATAGCCTAGTACAGGACCATCCTTGTTTATGTTGGAAGAATTTATATTAATTCCGAAAGATTGTATCATTTTTGTTGGTATAGTACTGGAATGAAAGAAGAAGAAAAAACTAGCCTCCACTAGAAATAATCCCCGAAAGAGAGGATTTACAAATAAAAAACTCAATCATCTGTTCAAGTCTTATCTTGGCTAAGAAATAAGCACAGGAGTTAGTTTTTCTTAGCGTGTGTTTGATATAAACCTCTCAATACCTGGCTGAAATATCTTTGATCTCCAGATTAACAACCTCAAGACAATGGAACTGAGTATGATCATCATTCATGCACTACGCGTAATGCTTCCAAGGAATCTGAATTACAAACAATTTTTGAAAAAAAGACTGTATCATTTGCGAATGAGGTTAATTTTTTTTTTTATAAATCCAGATATTTAGAATTCTAGCTTTAGCACTTAGAAAAAATTATTAAAAGTTTTTAAATGCATCGAATATTTTTCTTTGTTTCTTCTCGGCCAAAATTATTTTCGATAGATCTCTCGCATTGGAACCGGTTGAAAACAAACTATTTATTCTGCAACTAAATCCAAGTATTTATGGTCAATATATACATGAATGCGGTCAAAATCGAAAACCAGAGCTAAACTCCCACCAGAAGACAGCAACGTCTGTGCATGATTATATGCCAACTATTTATGTTGACGCCTCAATAATTTGTGGAGGACCCTTGTGCCATACATCACAGTCTACTAAGTGATTGCGCAACCTCCTGTTCCGTGGTTAGGTCTAAGCAATTAATGGTAGAGGATTGGATAACAAACTTTATGTAACTACCGATCATATCCAAGTGATCCAGCGTCGAGAAATCACTGTTATCCAGACGAGGGTCAAGAAATGGTCACAGCCACACCACCTCTGTGGCTTTCCTCGTCATGAATCTGTGAATACCAGCAGCTCCGGCAGTGGGGCTAATGTATTTGAGAGCAGTGTCGTTTTCAGGTGGTCTCAACTCTCACCACACGTAGAATAGACCCCCCATCTACCAATGAATATAAAGGGAGGAAGGCCCTACTTCATCATCATGACTTCTTTATATTTATCCCTTTCATCTGTAAAATATTAAAGAATTGATGGATAAGGGCACTCATTGGCTTTAGATTAATGCTCCACTCTTTCCCTCTTTATTTCATTATTTCCTTTATGCCAAAATAAAGCTAATGTTTATCTTAATTATCTTCTCTTTGTGTAAAAAAAGTTATAACCAAGCTCCTTGCATGTGTTCAAGGAAAAAAAAACCATCTCTTTATGTGCACTCTTTAACGCAATACATTAATCCAATTCTCCATAGTGAATAAAAGAAAATAAAACTTTAAAAATACGCTGACTGATTAATTAACAAGATGGATTTACTCTTGATATGCTACCGCTAACCCTAAAGAATATTTGATATATTTATATATAAAAACTGTACTTATGTTAGGGTTCCGGGGACATCATGGCTGTACTATGTCCTGTGTTATTGGAATTCTTTCAACACATGAACTTTTGTCAAATATTATATCAGTTCCAATGTCTGTAACTGCACTAAATCCAAGGGAAACTTTCAAGTGCCGACAAAATAGCACGCTATCAGCCCGTTTGGTTAATTGAAGGCGAGGATCTGGGCAGGAGGTAAGTTCCTGGGAATTTCAAGGTAATTAAACTTTTTTAAAAAGGGGCAGATTAGGGTTTCGAGGCACTAAATCCGGAATTATGAAAGTAGGGCCTCCTCCTAATACGATTGTCTAAAGTCCTTCACTGTTCAGAAAAATTCCTAAAGTATGCAGCTTTTTCTCAAGTCACCCAAAGCAATCCATTGCAAGTAAAAAGCATCCGAGCCTCCAAAAGCTAATAACAACTTAACAAGCCCATGCCCCAATAAATAAATAAATAAATAAAGGAAAAGGAAAAGAAAAGAAAACGAAAAAGGGTTTTAAAGAGAAAATCATTAAGTTCTTAAAAGAGATTCAATAATATCAATAGACATCATGAAAAGAAGTTCATCAAGGTGGCATCAACAGTCTTGCCACGTTAAAGTTGCAACACATTCAGGCTATAAACCCAACGGATTGGCGACAGATCTCCGATTCATGGAACCTGGTTTTTTCTCTCGGATTGTCAAGCTTTGTCTTTTCATTAAATAAGAGAAAGATACAAACAGTAGTCGACAATGGGAAATTCTTAAATGGGCGTTGCAAGGCCCCACTCGGTGTTTGGAGAAAGTTGATACATAATACTGGTTATTTAAAAACCTCGGTGACCCTTTACTTGCACAAGAATATAGGGTGCTGGTAGATCAACTTTTCAAAATGATTTTTTTATTTAGGGCAGAATAATTTTTGCACAGCACTGAGACTATATTTTTCTCTGGTATAATCTTAATTTAGATCACTCGAAGTGGAATTAATAACTTTGCAGGAATAATTATTTTTAGACGGTTTAGATGATCGATAACGTAGAAGTATACAATTTATTAATTAAACCAAGTATCTAAAAATAAAACTCCTGGATGATAAAAAGTAAAGAACAAGTTATATTTTGGATTGCGGATTACACTTTCATTGCAGACGAGCCAAATCTTACAATGCCATGTGTAAATGTCCATAAGTACTCAGAATCCCTAATATAAACATAATGATTGTGCACAAACTTTGTGGGAAATCGCTGTGTCCCGGATTTACCAATGAACAAGGACAGTTTAATATGCTTTAACTTAATCATGGGTTCTCTCTAGTTGATTCAAAGATCTGTGCCATGAATCAATCCCATTTGGGTTAGTGCTTTGTAAAAGATTTTCCATCATGCACAGCCAGGAAATTAATGGAGTACCCCACACCCTCAGCCATTGATTTTAGCTTTCTCTGTTTATTCCCCCCCTCCCAGCTCTCAGTACCCAGATACACAATCACTGCTTTCTTAGGAGATGTACATGAAATCATTATCTTGGTGTTCTTGTAGCTTTGACTGAGTTGAGAATGGCCAGACATGCTTATAGATGAAGAGTCATGCTTGATCGTTTTCCGCCCTTGTTTCCTCTTTCACACCGCCAGGCCTAGACCATACGATCCAATGGTTCGGAGCTTGAACTGCTGCCTAATCATAGCTTAACAACACGTTAATTTTATATGTATCCATGGTAGGTACACACCTTGTTTTTCAAAATATTCTTTTGCATTGAGGATATTTTAAAGAACTATACTGGCAAGAAATCTCAATACCATTCTCTCGATTCGATTATTATAAAAATTATAGCCATGATCAGAGCCAGTTCAATCATTAACTATAACTAAAGTAGAGCTATTTTTTAATCATTTGATTTGATTCCGGTGGGCTAGCCATCGGTTTTGGCTATCATTGCCATCCTTTTTTCTTTTTTCTATAGATCATGTCATCCCTGTATTATTTCAAGTGACCCTTCTTTTAATTCTAAGAAAAAAGGGAGAAAAAATGCGATTGTTCTTTTTCACAAAACCAAAATCCCTGTCATAAAAATACCCTCTCTCTCTCTCTATATATATATATTTGTGGGGACGATTTTTGAACTCAAAACTACATTTTAATTATGAATAATAGTACATTTGCCTGATGAAGGCACGAGCTAGTACGGTGAATTAAATTTTGCTCCGTTGTTTGTGGAGAACATGGATGTATAGCTTCTTTGATCAAATCATGGGTGACTTTAAGCAATGTTTGGCTTTACATTTCAGGTGTTCGTTCCATAGCTCTTAAAAAAAAAATTGAATGGAAATCGTCAAATTAATTTTTTTTAAGTGATTTTATTATGAAAATGTCAAAATTACAAGAACATAAAAAAAAAAACACCATCACGAGGTTTCTTAAAAAAAAAAGAAGTATTTTGAAATAGTATTTTCAAGCATTGAACACACGCTAGATGTATACCTGTTTGGGAGTGTAATTTACCTTTTTGAGAGTATGAAAGATGTTATTTTTTAAAATATTTTTCGCTTGAAAATCTATTAAAAAAATATTTTTTTATTTTTAAAAATTTATTTTTAATATTAGTATATCAAAATAATCCAGAAACACAAAAAAAAAATTAAAGTTAATTTTTTTTGTTTTTAAGTATAGTTGGATTGTAATGCCAAACATCATCTAAGAGTTTATTTTGTGTTGTGGTAGCAGTTATTTTTTAAAATAATTTTTGCTTGAAAATATATTAAATTAATTTTTTTATTTTAAAATTTATTTTTAACATTAGTACATTAAAATTACATGAAAATAAAAAAATATTAATTTAAAATAAAAAAATCTCAATTTTTTTAAATATTTTTAAAACATAAAAATAAACCACCTCTAAAATCACGAGCCTAAACAGATTTACCCGCTTCAAGTTGCTTTGACTTCCGAATTAACGATTTAAGATCGATAAAAACCAATGGTATTAATTTCGGATAACACATTTGAATCCAAGGGGAGCAGTAAGAAATATATTTTCTGTCCGCATACTAATTTGAATGTATTAATTTGTTTAGTTAAGATGGAAGTAAAAATAATTTGATCTTGAAATACGAAGACTTGACAAATAATTGAATATTAAAGTAAATCGGAAGGCTCTCCGATTAAAACCACAGCACATACTCCAAGAGTCAAGTCGGATGATGGAAGGGTCTCCCAAACAAATTATGAAAATGAGATATTTAAAGAGCAATTTATACAACACTGCCGAACACTATAAGATATTTTTTCTAGGTTTATCACTAGGTAACGTGAAAATGAAATTATTCTTTTTTTATTTAACAAATTATGAAAACGAAATCCAGGCTTCAGAGAGAGAAAAAAAAAAGGTACAATTAAAGTTAAAAAGATATATATTTTTCCCCCACAATCGGCGCTTGATGATCATCTATGCACCGAAGATGGACTTCTTATGTAATTAGAATTAAAACTGTACAGTGATTACGAGTAATTATTCTCTTAATTAGGTTTTATCTTGTCCTACGTGTGTACTGGCAAGTAACCTTTCGCGATAAAAAAAATTAAGAGGTCAGTGTCAGCGTTCATGTGGCGTGGAGCCTTCGATCCAAATAAAATATTAAAAAAACCCCACCACGGTGGAAATTATTGTTTCTGACTGTGCTTACCAGGTGACATGTTAGCATTTTGCTTTTAAATTCTTGTATTTTATTCTGCTAGCTACTGCGCAGTTGAAAACCCGCGCATGGAAAATCATCTACTATACAATGACAAAAATTTAAAATTAAATAATTATTTTTTTAAAAATTAAAGTTTCAGCATTAATATAATAACCATTAAAAATTTATATAATTATTAACTTTAAAAATTATAAAATTAATTAATATACGTGCAACAAACATTTATGATAATAAAAAAATCTGTGAGAACACTAATCAAGCAATTAAATAAATAAAAATATAAAAAAATAATATAATTTAAAAAAATCTATTCTATAAAAAATCTTATGTGTACAAGTGTCTTGATATCTAAAACTCAGCTATATTAAAAAAAACTTCACAAAAAAAAAATATTTCTTGTTATATATTTTCTTAACCAGCAATACAGATATTACGCAAATGCTGCCCGATCAATTAAAAAAATGGACGAGACCTAATTGTGTGTGTGTGTGTGTGTGTGTGTGTGTGTGTGTGTATAAAGAAGAATGTTACCTTTATTTCTTTCCTTTTTCAACAAGGATTCCATTATTGTGGTAGAAAAACATAATCTAAAATCCATAAAATTTTCAAAACTTCCTTACCTTAATGAACCATAAGAACATTGCGATCATTGTTGCTTATTTTTCTTGGTAATCGCAACATCTCCTGCCTTTGCTTCAATTATTTTAAGTAAGGAAGTATTTGTTGTTGTTGTTAAAGTTGTTTTTTAAAATATTTTTTTATTATAGAATATATTAAAATAATTATTTTATTTTATTTTTAAAAGTTTATTTTTAATATCAGCGATTTTAAAAAATTAAAAAAAATAATTTAAAACAAGAAAAAAAATCAATTTTTGCTAACATCATTAGCGTGCTTAGCAATTTTTTTTTTTTTTAATCTAAGCAACAAAGTTACTTTATCTCCCTCGACTAAAACACCTTCTCCATCGAATAAACATGAAGGTTTGGGCCCTCCATCATCTCTACATGCATCTTCTCCATGCCATCGATGCTATATGCAATCTTTGTTCTGTCCGAATAACGTTCATTTTCTCTTGGCGTAATCCAACGATACAATTATGTTCGAATTTATCAATCTCGTGTTTCGTATACATATTCAGTTTTTTCACACAAACCTACAATCTATCTTGAACATAGCTCCACTGCTAGATTTCTGTGCAGAACTTACACCGGCCAGGTAATAACACAAAACGAAAATGACACAAGATTTGTCATGGTTCAGCACAGTCATGAAAACTTCACTGTAGAAATCGAAGACTCCAGTAATTAATTAATGTAAATAGGAATACCTCACTACCCAGAAACCCGATTACAGTACCAGAGAAAACTCTCACAAAAAATACTATATTAATTCCTTTTTTCCATGTATATAATGTTGCTTTAATAAAGATTTCTCGTGATCTTCTAGATTCTGGCTTACATTATATACATCACACACATGGGCGCTCACACACTTGCTTGTGAGGTTGGTTGCTCCAAATTCAAACTAAATAGGAAAAAAATAATTAAAAAAATTAGGACAATTGCTTGGTTCTTCAACGGGGATTTTATTTTTTTACTTTAATGAACTAGAGATGGTAATATTCAATATCTCGAAATTTAC
>Ga0325411_1008897_pt1 | contig 10808 bp, 9 predicted proteins | sample PopdelMetagenome_13_FD_206181 | JGI IMG/M metagenome (GOLD analysis project Ga0325411, IMG submission 206181) | Populus deltoides microbial communities from Bellville, Georgia, United States - Xylem-PdIQD-R4 | ecosystem: Host-associated > Plants > Phyllosphere > Stem > Wood/Secondary xylem...
TAAGGTTTTTTCGTGAGCAAACCTTTAACACGAGGCATATATGAGGCCAGCTTTTGAGTTTTGACACCTAAAGAGTTGAATTTTAGAACACGATTTAACAAATTGAAATTCTTTCTTTTTTTCGTCAAACCATGAAACATCAAATTTCTTTTGGAATTAGGTCTACATAAAATCCCTCCACAATCCACTTAATGATGATGATGAATGTTATAGATACCCTTTTGATGCAATACTCCTAGCCATCAGGATAACTTTGGACTACATTATTCCAATGACATGTAGACAATAGCTACTTTCCATTTCAGAGGAGAAATCAAGACAAGTTCAAAGCCTGCAAACAATCAAGGCTTTATTGAGCTTGAAAGTCAGAATATCTTACGAGCAACTACGAGTTAATAATATATACAAGGGCCTTTTCTTGATTTAAGGTGTCCTGGATGATTTTCTGAATCAATGCAGCAACGTATCTCTACCAGCACAAAGGGAAAAGTCCTTGTATGCAAACCAGTCATCATTAGTATGTTAAAAACTTCCAGATAGAAATTCTGGAGTCATTGGAAAATATTCAAGAAGAGGAGGCTTTCTCATCATGGTAGCTTGCTCAAAGTCATAAGCAATCTCAATTAGCTTTATTTCAGTATCTTTTAATCCACCAAAACAGATCCCAAATGGCATTCCATTGATATCATATCCAGCTGGGACAGTAATCCCAGGGTATCCACCAATTGCCAGCACGGATGTGGCGCCTGAACCTGGTGTCACCATTGCATCCAAATTATTTTCCATCATCAGTTTCTCAAAACCATTTTGCGAGAGTTTTTCCATCAACTCTATAGCTTTCCTTTCTTTCTCTCCAATGCCATTTGTCTTCTCCGCTGCTATGAAAGTATCCTGACCATACTCTTTATTCTTCTCCTGCATTTGACAGAACCATTATAATCAGCTGGGCTTTCTAAGGTCAGGTGTAACAAAGGAGAGAAATACAGCACTCACTAGATCGGGGTTATTTTTGTTGAAGGCTATAATATCAGCAAGTGACCAGACTGGAGAAGTGATAAGATCTTTCAGGTAATCATTTAAGGAGAGTTTGAACTCGGCCATCATTAGTGTCAGTTCACCGCTTCGCGATGGATCGACAATAGTGTTTATGTTTGCTATCTCAAGATTGTCCACTACAGTGGCACCTCTTTCCCTACATTTTTCAAGATCAAATGCACATCATATAAACTGGACTAGAATAAGAATAAAACTTCATATTCAAAACCATTGATGCCTAGCTCAATACTTTACCTTAATGTGTTCAGATGATTCTCAAAGATAGGAAATATAGATTCATTCAACGACTTCAAAAATGGGTTCCTAACTATGCCCAATATCTTTCCTTTGAGCCCGTTTGGATTGAGGAATTGCTTGTAACCACCAGCAGGTATGAACTTGGCTGCTCTTTGTGTTGCCTCATAATCTCTTGGATCAAAACCCACAATTACATCTAGTACTCGAACTGCATCAGACACTGTCCTGGTTACAGGCCTGCCAGTTCATCATTGAGAAATTCATTCTCTGCTAGAAGATTGCAGATGTTATGGCTTAGTCCTATAAGAGTTATTTTGTCAGGTTTGTTACTGGTTAGGTAATGATCAAGACATATGATCTTACCCAATGGTGTCTAGGCTAGGCGCAACTGGAATAACACCAGCACGGCTAGTGAGACCAACAGTGGGTTTGAGACCTACAACAGAGTTATGATCAGAGGGACATATGATGGAACTATGAGTCTCAGTTCCAAGTGATACTGCCACCATGTTTGCGGCTACTGAAATTGCTGATCCACTGCTTGAGCCACATGGATCCCCTGTTACAAGGTAAGGATTCTGCATGTTTTCACATGTCGAGCATTGAATTCCGTTAGGGACTACAGACTTATTGGTTAATCCTAGTATTATTAGTCCACGTGTACTTCAAGAAACTGGGCACAATAACAAGTTCTCATGTATCAACCCAACCATGCAACCTTGGCTTTGGTGAAGGGATTCTCATCATTTTTGTGTATTTGATTATTGCAAGGTTCATTGTTGTGAAACTACACTGCAATGCAGCCCTCATTAATCTAGGAAGAGATAACCTATCAGGATATATAACATAAGATTACTCCTGAAATTATTTACTCATAATTGTAAAGAAATTCAGAAATTAACATTATCAACATTAAACGTTCCAACATATTAATAGACAAGCAATGTGCATTTTTCCGGCCAAAGACAGACCAGACCATTCATGTTGTGACATTGGCTAGCACTATAAAATGCTATTAACCTCGTAAACAATTCAAGTGTAAGACTAAATAAACTAAAAAAAATATTTGAAGACATGAAATGAGAGAGCTTACCACTCCTTGTCCAGATCTTGCACACCAACCATTAGGTACATGACTTAAAGAACGAAACTTGTACCATTCACTAAGACTAGCTTTTCCCATTATAACTGCACCAGCCTTTCTCAACTTCTCTACAACGCTTGCATCTCTGGCCACCACTGAACCCACCAAAGCGTAGGATCCAGCTGATGTGTTCAACTTATCTTTAGTCCCAATCGTGTCCTTTAACAACACTGGGATCCCATGTAAGTCCCCTAAGCTTCTCCTACCCCGATTTTCTCTCCTTTCTTCATCAGCATTTTTAGCTTGATCACGTGCATCTGGGTTCACTTCTATAATGCCGTGAAGCAGGGGATTGATGGTTTTGATTTGGTTTATGTAGAAGTCTACGAGTTGTGTTGATGTCAGTTTATTTTCGGCGAAGGCTTGTTGGATTTCCTCTATGGTTGATTCTGGGATTGTGAAATGTTGGCCGTTGACTGTGATGAATATTAAGAAGAGGAAGATCAATGGTAGGAGAAGGGAAGAAGAAGGGAGGTTGACCGCCATCTGTCTGCGCTCTGTTTCTTGAGAAATTTTGGACTTAGGACTTAGGAGACCCAACGAGGAATGTGAAATGGCAAGGCCATTTAATTTAAGTATCAAACTAAAATAGCTTAGAGGTTCTCTGTAATTCAATCAATCTCACATTTGTACCGTGAAGTGCTAAAGTGTATCCATAATGCCTTTTGACTAAATATGTATATATTTAATTAAATAAATTGATAATTATTTAAATAAAAAATTAAAAGATAAAAATAGACTAAAATATTTAATATTGTAATACGGATTATTTACTTAATTATATTTAACAAATTTATTTATAAAAATTAACACAAACATAAATTTATTGAATAAATAAAAAAAATTATACAAGGCTCCATATATTAAAAATTTTATAAAAAAATAAATGTTTTTATTTTATAAAATAATTTTAGTCTATATAAAATAATAAAAAATAATTATAAATGAACCACAATAATGTCATAAAAAAATTAAACACTCTATATAATTAAAAAATAATTGTAATTTCAAAAAGATTAAATAAGCCAAAACAATCACATAGAAGAGGTATTAATCAAAATACAAATACAAAAAGTATTTTGAAAAATACATATAAAAAGTAGTAATTTAAAAAAATTATATAAAAAAATAAAAAAGAATGAGACCAGGTGTTGTGAGCTTGGTAAGCCACGGTCAACACCTGGCCCATAAAGAAAGGCCCAATGCAGCGACTTGCAAATCTGGCCTACACGTGTAGGCCTCTTTTATTTTAAGTGAATGGGGTGGACGTTATCCACCCCATTCTTTCTCAAAATAAAATAAAAAATAGCATGTCGTCTGTCTCAGCAAATGACACGTTATCTGTAAATCCCAAAATCTAGCCACTAATATGGCTAGAAAAATGGGACTCTTTTTGTTAACCTTAAAACCAATTTTAAATTCATTTTTTTTTCAAAATATCTAGAAAACATTCTAGAAACCTTGTTAAACCAATACATGATCTCCAAAAACAAAACAAAAAATCACGCCAAATCCCGAATTCAACCCGAAACTAAAAATTTTCTCGAGCTCATATATGTTTTTTAGGTATTTTCAAGGTAAAAAAACACGTAGTCTTAACCCCCTCTCGTTATATGGAATCTTTTTACATAAATATAGACTGTTTTGGTGGTCTAAATCTTCTCCAATAACAATTTTCTCTCTCTAAACCAAAATTTGATGATCTTTTCTCTCTCCTCCACCCAAAAAATGATTAAGAAAGAGAAAATTGAAGCTTGGTAACAAAATTTATTTTGCTAAAATTATAAGGACCAGTCATCCAATAGCTAAAAAAGATGGGGGATGAAAATGAAATTTTAAAATAAATTTCAAGGTTGCCAATTATGTTACCCGCGTTTTTTATTTGAGTCTCTTATCTTTCAATTGAACCTTCACCCTCCGACCCCCCCAAAAAAAAAAAGCAATTGGGCATCATTTTGTGCTTTAAAGGGCTCAATTGTGCAAATAAAAAATTTGAGGATCAAATTAAAAATTTTCAAATATCTCACTATTACAATCCATAGTGAAATGTGGGAGGGATAACAGTAAAGGTGCTTATATTAAAAGAGCCATACCTTTTATATTATAGATAATCAAGTGTGTAAATATTCATTTTGACCTCTTAAGTTTTAATTTTTGCATGTTTTATCTTTGTTGTTTTTAGTTTTGACATTTTGGTTTTATAACTTCATTTTACTAAAGTTTTAGTTCCTCGTTGTTAAAAAAAGAGAAAGAAAGTGATGTAGGAGTTTTTTTTTATCAATCATATATGAATTTATTATATTATGACCATGTTTATAACTTGGTAGTTATGCATTTAAATCAGATAGACAAATACAAGTTCAAGAAGAGGTTTCGTTGCAACAAACCACCTACTTGATAAAAAAAAAATGTTCATAACTTTTATATCTAATTATTGGATTGGACTCAAATTTTTTAGAAAAATCTATAAGTTTTGTTCTATATAAGGAAGGTTTTTTGTAACTAGCCAAGATCGAAAAGACCTTCAAATTAGACTTAGAAAATGTTTTCAATACCAATTTTGATATTTTCTTATTTAATTCATAAATTTAGCTTATTTTTCAGGTTTTATGTTATTTTTCTATTTGAATTAGAACTTTGATTATTCACATGTAAAGTAAATAAAAGACCTATTTAAAAAGTTGTAATTCATTTTTCGAGGGTAAACTATTATAAGAGAATTGTTTTAGTTATAAAACTGTGAAATAGGGTTTTTGCATGATTCCATCTTCTGAAGAATCTCATCTTCTTTGTTCTTTGATTCTTATTCCTTGGGTTTAATTGTATTAGAAAGCCAATGGAAAAGGGAGGAGATTGTTAAAACAATCCAAAGAAATAAAAAAGAAATACAAAAATAAAATAGGAGGAGGCTGAAGTTTCATTGATACTGCATGATATAATCACAATAATCTAAAAGGAATAGGGTTAACCTAAATACAAAAAGATTATATATAGGCTAAACCTAAAACAAAATAAAAATATTATTCTACCCTTAATAAATAAAACAAAATAATTTTATATTTCTTAACATCTTCCCTCAAATTCGCGATGCAGCAGTTACAATCATCGAGAGTTTACGAACTAGAAAATGAAAATGGAAAATAGAATGCGACTTGATAAAAAAATCTACAATCTGTAAAAAAGAAGAAACAAAAGGCAAAGTAATGATGTCATACTTGAGATGATGACGAGTAAGATGAAAATCGATCTCAATATGCTTAGTTCCTTCATGAAAACCTGAGTTGTGAGCAATCTAAATAGAACTCTAGTTGTAAAAATATATAAGAGTGGGATGAGAAAGGAAAACCTACATATCTGCAAGTAACCAACATAACCAAACAATATGTTTGGTAGTATATATCATAACATGATATTCTGCTTCAGTTGAAGATTAAGAAACGATAAATTGTTTCTTGCTTTTACAAGAAATAAGATAATCGTTTAAAAAGATACAAAAACCAGTAACATACTTGCGATTTGTGGGATCACTGTCATGATCAGGATCAGAGTATGTACGCAGCTCCAAGAAAAAGATGGATGAAAGTAGAAGACTCTCAAAGATTGTATCCCGAATATATCATAAAATACAAAGAACAACTGCAAAATACACGACAGTAAGAGAAGCAACAAATTGACTAACAACATGAACAACATATACAATATTTGGATGAGTAATAGTGAGATATATCAAGCTCCCAATAAAAGTATGGTATAAAGTAGGATCTGACAAAGGTAAATCATCAGAAGAAGAATACTTTGCGTTAACCTCAATTGGAGTATCTACAATCTTATTATCAGTAAATCTAGCCCACTCAAAAATATCTGCAACATATTTCGACTGAGAAATAAGATAACATCTAGGTGATTAGGCTACCTAAATACCAAAGAAGTATCATAAAGAACCCAAATCCTTCATTTTTAAACTGTCTAGCTAACTATGTCTTCAAAAATAAAATATTATCAATGTCATCACCAGTAATAATCATGTCATCAACATATAAAAACATAATGATACGACCTGTATCAATGCACTTAATAAAAAGAACAGAATCATAACTACCAAAAATAAATTTAAAAGACGAGATCATACCAAAAAATTTCTCAAACTAAGCAAGAGGTGCTTATTTGAGACCATATAACATTTTCTTGAGTTTATAAACATACCCAGAGTTATGTGAAATACCAGGAGGGGGCACCATATAAACTTCTCCATGAAGATCTCCATTTAAGAAGGTATTTTTAACATCAAGTTGAGAGATATGCCACTGACTACTGCACTAAAAGTACGAATAGTAGTTATTTTTACAATAGAAGCAAATGTCTCCTTATAATCCATATCATACTGTTGAGAGCATCCTTTTAAAACTAGCTTAGCTTTGTATCGCTCAATAGATCCATCAGAATTAGTCTTGATCTTATACACTTAACGATAATTAACAACACTCTTATCAGGAGGTAAAGGAATCAAATCTCAAGTATCTATCTTATGCAAAACAGAAAATTTCTCATCCATAGTTTGCTACAAAAAAGAATCAAAAAGTGCCTCTTTATAGGAAGAGGGCCTAGAGAAATAATGAATAAAAACTAAAAAGAAAGTAAAAGATGAAGGATAACAATAATAGATAAAATCTAGTAACTTTATGGATGTATAAATATGTATGAATTGACGTAGAAGTGGATCCATAATTTTAGACGGAGCTTGAGGGACTATAAAAGAAAATGAAACTTCAAGTATACCAGAGAGTAAAGTATTAGTACATGCAAAATAATTAGTATAAATTAGATTCTGTATGATTTTGAGTTTTCAGTATGAATTAGATTTTGTTAAATTTTGAGTTTTAGAACATATTAGAAGGTGTTTTAAAGTTAGAAATTGAATTATTAAGGTTTCTTAGTTTTTTTTTTCCACATATTTTTTAGTTTTAGGGAGAAAATAAACAAGATGAGGAAGACAGTAAATTAAACTCGGCAACAAAGTAATATATGTGCCTGCAAAAGTTATGTCCCTAATGTCAGCAAGTATGTGTATGTATAGAGAGAGAGATGGAAATCCTTGGGAATCCCAAGTTTAAGTAGACATAAATTGCTTTTCGAATCCTTAATTTAAGTAAGTTCTTTCTTTGTTTTGGATAATATTCAGAGAATAACAAGAGTTCTCAAAATTTTAAAGCAACAAATTTTTTCCTGTGTGCCAAGGATTATCTAAACAATCAGATATCACCCTTTCTAAATTGCATTCACGCTGAAAGCATCAGTTCAATGTCAACAAGAACCTGTCCTAAGTATCTTTCTTGATATTGGACTAAAATTGTTTACAAACACTGGCTTGGCATCTAAAATTAAATGAAATCCTCCAATCTCTCTTGTTCCGCCGAGTTACACTTCGGCCAAATATATTGGCTGGACTCTAAATCAGAGAGGGAGAGAAGATTGAAGATATGTAATGCAGTAGCAAATGTTTATTTCAAAATGTAGTGGGAAAACTTTTGGCTCAAGTACAAAGAGAAGGACAAGGAGGCTTGCGAGACAGTGTAGCCTGCTCAAAAGAATAAGCAATCTCAATCAGCTTCGTCTCCATGCCTTTCAGTCCCCCAAAACAGATACCAAATGGCATTCCACTGCTGCCATACCCTGCTGGAACTGTAATTGCAGGGTAACCTCCAATAGCTAGCACAGTAGAAGCAGCTGCACCAAGTGTCACCATGGCATCTAACTCATTCTCCTTCATCATTTTTTCAAATCCTTCTTGTGACAGACTTTCCATATGCTTCACTGCCTTCATCTCCTCCTCTCCGAGCCCATTTGTCTTCTCCGAGTTGATAAGTAGTTCCTGACCATATATGCCCAGGTTTTCCTGAAACAGACAATGGCATGTATGCCATATATTAAATCAAACGCAGAAACATGCAGGAATCTCCTCGTTGATAGGGAAGCACAAATTGAGTGCCAGATTATTTTGTAAATTGATTGAGAGTGAGTTAAGTTTCTCTGCCAACTTCATTTTGCTTGGCAAAAAATCACTAAATTAAGAAATAACTAACCAGTTCAGGATTATTGGTGTTGAAAGCTATAATGTCTGCCAGTGATCTCACAGGAGATTTGACAAGCTCTTCTAAGTACTTATTGATGGTTTCCTTGAACTCAGCTAGCATCACCAAATCTTCACCACTTTGATCGGGATCCATAATGACATCAATGTTTGCAATTTCAAGATTATCCACTACAGTTGCACCTCCTCGCCTACAATTTCCAGGGGCAAAGTTTTGTAACAATACTACAGTATCAACATTGATGTGTGTGATTGTGTCCAAGTTTATAGGACCTATCTCTGCTCGTGTTCAATACATACCTCAATACTTCCAGATGGTGATCAAATGTTGATACAATCACTGGATCCTTGAAATATATCTCAAATGGATGTCTGACTATTCCCAGTCTCTTTCCTTTGAGACCATCTTTTTTCAGAAACCTTTTATAACCATCTGCAGGGATAAACTCGGATGCTTCTTTCGTTGCTTCACAATCTCTTGGGTCAAAACCAACAATTGCGTCAAGCAAATACACAACATCTGATACTGTCCTGCATATAGGCCTGCATTTTCATTTCAATGAAAAATCATTGGTTAAACATCTGCAAACCATAAATGGCAAGTTACAGATCAGTCAACTAATTTATACTCAACACCTATACTTAGTTTAGCTGGTTTACTCACCCAACTGAGTCCTGGCGGGATGAAATTGGGATCACACCAGAGCGGCTGGTGAGTCCGACAGTTGGCTTGAGCCCAACAACTGAGTTGTGATCTGATGGGCAGAGGATAGAGCCATCAGTTTCAGTCCCCAGTGATACTGCCACCATGTTTGCAGCTACAGATATTGCTGATCCACTGCTTGATCCACATGGATCGCCCCCTTCCACATATGGATTCTGCACATCCCACATAAAAATTGATGCATTTTGTTTTATTGTCACACTTGGTAATTGATCATTGTACAAAATTTGAATGCTTGAATTAAAAAAATCAAAACAGCAGAATCGGTAAGAAAATTTAAAAGACAAGAAAAGAAAGAGAGCTCAACATTGAGGATTCCTTTATAAATTTGTTTTCCAATACTTTCTATCATGCTCATACATTTAGCGATCAAGAATAGAAGTAATTGACTAAATTAAGCCTACGGTAGAAACAACTCGAGAAAATCTTCATTGCGATGTTTGGGCCACTAACAACGCAAATGGGGCAGTCGCGACGAGCACATCTTGCACTATGAGGGCAAGTAGTGTCACAAATTTATCAAGGATTATAACAAGTTACTAACTACAATGGGAACATAAAATGCAGAACCAAAAATATGAAGGGAAAGGGAAAGAAACTAACCACAGCTTGACCTCCTCTAGCACACCAACCACTAGGAATGCCATCAGACCTAAAATGACTCCACTCACTAAGACTCGCCTTCCCTAAAATCACAGCACCAGCATTCCTCAATCTCTCCACCACGTGAGCATCACGTGCAACCTCGGACCCCAACAGGGCATGGGACCCACCAGTGGTGCTCAACTTATCTTTTGTAGCTATGTTGTCCTTCAGCAGCACTGGGATCCCATGCAAGTCCCCCAGGAACCGCCGGCCCTGATTTCTTTCCCCTTCTTGATCAGCCTTTTCAGCTTGATCTAACGCATCTGGATTGACTTCTAGCACGCTGTGAAGTAGAGGATTCAGTTCTTGGATTTGGTTCAAGTAGAAGTTGACTAACTGTTTTGAGGTTACTTTGTTTTCAGTGAATGCTTGTTGGGTTTCTTGGATTGTGGCTTCCTTGATTGTGAATTGTGAACCTTTGACTGTGTCCATGATGCTTTTTAACGGTGAAGAAGAGAGGACTGTCGGTGGGTTTTGTTTTCCTCTCCTCGATGACTATTATTGACTTGGAGCAGATGGAAATGCTTAGCTTTACAGTGACTGAAGGTCAACGTGTCCATCAAGGGTAAGGTACGGTATGGTATACCTTCTCTGCCAGCCTTCGAACTCGAAACCATCAACTTGTGCATCAGCATGCAACCCATAAAAGATTAATTTACACTTCATTACTGTTTCTTTATTGTTTGTGGGCATTCTTCAGTGTAGACAGATTACAAAGAACTTGCTGCAGCCGGCGCTGGAACGGATGGCCTGTTCATTTGGTTTTATTTTATAATATTGTTCAAATTAAAGGTAAATACTCGAATTGAATTGGAATTAGATTACCTTTCTTTGACATCGTTGTAGTTCTCTAGTTGTTGTGGACAGACTTCAAGATGGTTGAATCATGTAGAATGAAACGAGCTCAACTAAGT
>Ga0325411_1008900_pt1 | contig 10806 bp, 7 predicted proteins | sample PopdelMetagenome_13_FD_206181 | JGI IMG/M metagenome (GOLD analysis project Ga0325411, IMG submission 206181) | Populus deltoides microbial communities from Bellville, Georgia, United States - Xylem-PdIQD-R4 | ecosystem: Host-associated > Plants > Phyllosphere > Stem > Wood/Secondary xylem...
TAGCATTAATCTACATAAAAATATATTGTTCAAATACCTATAAAGGGCAAGATGACAAAAAAAAAAAAAACCATGATCAAACCTTAAAATAAAGAAAATACTAGATAAAATGGAAAAATACAAGACTGGACAGATGTGATAAAAATAAACAAGAAGAAGCCTTGTCACCAGTGACAGCACCATGTGGAAGCACACAACAAAACCCTAAAAAAGTCCAAATTAAACAGAAAGAGAGGGAATAAAAGAGAGATAGCAAGGGACTTTGTTTTATTAAAAAAACACATAATTATTCTTACTTATCATAATACAAACAAAAAAAAAATAACTAGATATTGAAAAGACAACCTATTTAATAGTTGTAATAGATTACTTATTTCAAAATAAATATTATATGCTTTTATATTGAAAAATAATGATACAATTTTTTAATAATTTATTGTAATATAATATCAGTAATCAACACACTTCATCAGAATACCAGTTAAAGCATCCAATTCACAGCTCTCACAAGATAAATAAAATAAAATAATATATATATATATAATCCTATCCAGCAGTTAAGAATAAAAAAAGAAAAAGAGGGAGACCATAATTTGACTCCCAAGTCTTCCCCGAGAAAAAAGTTGCGGCATTACGAGGCCGAGATTTTAGAAGGACACGTGGTGGAGAAAAGAAGTTCCACGTTCTAGATTCCGACACGTGTGTTGTATTATCATCTTTCTTTTTACATTTAAAAAAAAAAAGAAGAAATATCGCAAAAAGAGACAAATACAACAAAAGAGCTGGTGACGCTACTTTGGCGTCTCCTCGGAACCTGCTGCTTCTTCTCTCCACCCACGTGGCGGCTTCTTGCTGTGTACCCTCCTTCATGCCTTCCACGTGTAGAAGTATTACCATCTCAAGGGTATTATCGTCATTCGGTCCAGCCTGATATCATCGTCAAAGAGGCAGGAACGTTACTGCATATTTTCCTTTTCTCTTTCTTTCTTGTTTGTTTCTTGATTTACCCTTCGCTCCAAATTTTCTTTTTCCTAGCTTTTAAATTTGTTTGTTCCAATGATTTCTCTTTGGTCTCTTGGCAAATCTTGGGTTGTGAAGTAGAGAACGTTTTTTGGTGTTTGTAATGAGAGTAGTTTTGTGTTTTGCAATGGAGAAAATGACAAGTTTTAGCTCAAAATATTTGGTTTGTTCATGCTGGGATTTGAGGTTGTTGGTTCTTCAAAGTTGTCTTAGTGATGGGATTTCAGTTCTTAATCAAATTTCAAAATTTGGGTGGTTGTAGTTTTCTTTCAAAATCTTTTTGACTTCATTGCTTTTTTTTTTGTTTGTTGATCATCAAATTAATGGCACAAACAGAGAAACTTCAGAACAATGAAACCGGCCAACATCAGCATAATATTTCTATGAGCAACAATCTTCCCAAGGAGTTGTTGCAAAGATTTATATCTGGGAATCATTATAATCACAGACTCAATGGAGAAGAAGGAGAAGACGACGATGTTGAGCTAAGTCTTGGACTTTCATTGAATGGTAGATTTGGTGTGGACCCAAAAGCCAAGAAGATTACTAGATCATCTTCTATAGCATCAGATTTTATTAACCCAACAGGAGAAAATGGAAGTGCTTTTGTGGTATCTAATTTGGAAAGTAATTATCTTCCAAGGACTTGTTCTTTGCCAACAGAGACAAAAGAGGAGTGGAGGAAGAGGAAAGAGATGCAGACACTTAGGAGAATGGAGGCTAAAAGGAAGAGAACAGAGAAGCAAAAGATTCTGAAAACAGTGACGGATAAAACTATGGGTGAGGAAGATAAGAGAGAAAATGGCACAAATGGTGATCACCATCAAAAAGAGTTTCTTAAGAGTTTCAATGGTTGCTTTGGTGTTGGTGTAGAAGGGCTGTCAACACAAGCAGAAGTAGCAGCACCACCATTAACACACGAATCACAAGGGACTGGATCATCTGGGATAACAGAGTTTGAGAGCCAGCCACTTCAAGGTAACAAAAATGTCTCTCTTTTATTTTCCTTTCCTTTAAACATTTGCTGCATGTGTGATTGCTTTGATGCTTATTTGAAATTTCGTTGCTATTATTGTCATTAAGACGCCGTAAGTATGGATGTTGTTTGAGCTTGATACCGGCTTGTTCAGAATTTCCCCCTAATTAATCTATGAAAGTAGACCAGTTGGAGCCTTTTTGGCATCTTTTTAGCTATTATTTTGTCTACATTGTTGGAGATATTATAATAATTATGTTTACTGTGGTTATTTTCATTAGCTTTTTCCAGCTAGCAACAAGCTGGCCTTCTGATGCGTGACAAAGATTTAAAGAAAGATTAAATTATGAATTAGAAGAAAAGGAGCTGAAGAAGAGAACGAAAGGAGCTGAAGAAGAGGAAATATTAGGGGAGGAAAACCAAATTATGTCAAAATAATTAAATCTGGGCTTAAAACCTAAATTATCATAGCTGATAAACCAAACTTTTTATCAATAAAATGTAAAAAATTACAAATAAATAGTTAAACCCTGATGAGAATTAGATTTCGGCTTAAAACCCACTAAATAATAAAATTATAATAAAAGAACATAAATTAAAGTCCAATAGTAAAACTAAATAAAGTTTAGTAATTTGGGTTTGTACGTTGCTAATCTCCTCCCAACCAAAGAGTGATGGTTTTGGACTATCCTTCATCGTCTCTGTCTATACACAAGTATATTCTTTGTCACGGGTCCGGTGTCCCCACTAATATGATTCTTTGTATATCATTCAGCTCGATCCAAGTTTACTACTCTGTGAATGTTTTTACTGTTTGATGTGGAGTTGTTTTGCGGTGAGAAATGTGTTCTAAAGTGTTAGAACTCATAAAGGCCTTTAAAAACCTATTTCCAATCGAGCTTTTGTGTGCCTCTTATCCCTTTGCTATTTTAAGAACTTAGTTGACGTTAGGATAGGCCATCTAAATGTTGAAGTAATATTTAATGATTGGTGATTTCATGTCGCATTTTTCTCAATCCTATTTAACCATGCACCAGATGTTTCTCTGTTTTTGTCATCTTCAAATTCTAGCCAGTGCAAAACAGAATAACGAAAGCTATGAGTGCTCCGTTTACTAACTTCACTTGGCCCTTTTTTTATGATATAATTAGTGCACAACAGAGTGAACCTGAAATTCATGTTATCGCATTTTGTCTGCAATTTATACTTGCTAGCTTCACTTGAGGCTTCCTTCAATACATAGCATCTATGCAAATTTATGGAAGACTTCAAAGGCATAAGCTTCCTGGCTACCTTACTCCAGATGTCAGAAAGTTGACTCTGGCAATCTTGAATTAATTAGATTTCTGGGGAAAAAACTAGATAGTTGAATCTTTAAAACACATGCTTCTGGTTCTTTTAGTTATTTAACCTCTCTTGTTGATGATAATATTTTTAAAACTCGTCGGGGTGGGATCTTCATGCCCGAAGTACTTGGGCAAGAAACTCTTTTAATGGCAAGCTTGCATAGCTTCTCTTGGCATAGTGACACCCCTGGCTAAAGCAAAACTATCTTTGAAGCTATGCATGCAGGTGAATTTAATTAGTCTTCTCTGGCTTTCAAATTAAGTGTTTCCGTTGAATTTCAGGTAATGTTGATATGAACATGCTCATGCTAGTGAAGCTCATATTCTGTGGGTGCCAGTCTTGTGTGATACATCTGAAAGTAATGGCTTTTTTTTGTTGTCTTGAATGTATCTACCTTTGAGATAATTACCTTTCTCGCAACAATAGTTTGAGCTCCAGTTTATCTCCCTCCATGTCAGCATGGCGAGCATCTTCTTGGATTATATAAATATCACCTTAACTTCCATAATTTCCGATTATACTTGAATAAGAACTCAGTCTCTTTAATCCAACCTCTTATCCCTCTATTCTGTTTGTTGCAATATAGGAATGAACAAATACACCGAGTCAAGAAGCCCTGTCAGTGTTCAGTCTTTGTCAGATTATGAGCAGAGATCAATCATTGCTCCTGGATTAGTACTAGGTGAAAAATCAAGTTTCCCTGCCGGAGTTGCAATGGAAAAGAATGGATCTAACAAACTTACAGTCACTGAGAATGGAACTAAGGAGGTGGCGAGGGATGTGTTGGAGGATATGCCATACGTCTCCACAAAAGGAGATGGTCCCAACGGGAAACGCATAGAAGGTTTTCTCTACCAGTACAGGAAAGGTGAGGAGGTGACGATAGTATGCGTTTGCCATGGAAGCTTTCTCTCACCAGCTGAGTTTGTCAAGCATGCAGGTGGTGGTGATGATGTAGAACAACCCCTTAGGCATATAGTGGTTCACCCCTCTCCCTTTTTTTAATGGTAATTCTCGTGCTAAAAAGACAGCGAGGAAAAGGAACCATGGAGGTCAAGGCTAATGAAGTTTTCTTTTGAATCTCAATTTTTCCCCGGTTACTGGCTTGTGCCGATTACCATGCCTGTTGCTGAAAACCTAAATTATTTTTCCTCTCTCCATTTTCAGCCCTGTAGCGTGATGCAAGATATTTTTTCTAATGTAAAGCAGGCCAACCTGGTGAATTGTGTCTATGGCCTGGTTATTTTCTTTCCTTTTTGACAGCAGATGAATTCTTGATCAAAAGTTTATATCCAATTGAGCGCTAACAAAAATACCATGGGTCTATCGCGGGACTGCTTCAAAAATTGGTGTTTAGAAGCGAAAACAATGTTCCACTCTTTACCTACCGCAACTCTGAAGCGCCTAAACCTAATCCTTCTAGGTTAAGGAATTGGACGTACTTGACCAAACTATAAACGAGAGAATTTGTAGCTGAGATGCAAGACTTCAGAAACCAGCAAGTAGTCAAACGGTAATTATTCCTCAACGACTTCGGTTTGAGTTTGCGGAAAAAGCATGTTGATGAAGGAGAGGGGTGAGACAGAACGAGTAACCACCTGTGGAGTGGAGATCTTAGCAACATAACAGCACAACATAAAGGAAGTTCCATCGATACACAAACAACCGTATACAAAGTTGGTAAACCACGAATAGGCAGTTGTTGAGTGTAAATAATACCATCTTGTCTTTCTTGTCTACCTAATTGCTTGCAGCTGAAGGAAGTAAAATTGGTTCTCCTGATCGTTGCTGTTGCTGGTGAACCAAGTGAAATGAACAGGAAAAAAGAACCATCAAAAGCATGACCCGCACAGGGAAACAACCCCACAATAGCCACATGCAGAGCTAACGTTGTCACTACAGGGCGAAGGTTGTGATTTGATCAAGAATGCAAGGCGTAAATCACCTTTTGCTCAAACTACACGATTCGTTTCGAGGGCAATACCTTGGCATTGTTTACGTGAGCACAAACATATTCCCAGCAAATATCTCGATTCTATGGCTTTATTGAACAAATGGAAACTCAGAAACATGTATACACCGTGGCGAATGAACATCTGCATTCTTTTGCAGATTCCCAGTGAGCCCCCAAGTGGGGAAACAACTTCGAAAAATGGGGGCAAAACTATATTACACTTTACAAGTGGGAATAACTACAGTTTAGCTCTCTACCTACGGGCAGCCCATAATGAGGACCAAGAAAGCATAAATACAATGGGCCTTTACCCACTACAAATACCTATGTTAATCAAACAAACATCATCAAGCAACTAGCATGAAGGCGGTTGCAGTTGTTTCAACCGACGGACAACCTGCTTCATTGTTGGCCTGGTAGAGAGGGAGTCAACCGTACACACAACTGCCATGTGTAAGACTTCTACCAAATCATCATGCGGACCTGCATCCCATAGCCCTGCTGTAAAGAACTCCTTAGCTCTGCCCTGCCGTAGGAGCATACATGCCCAAGCAACAATGTTGAAACCATTCCCGTACGATGAAAATGATGGATCCAAAGCTTTCTTGTCTGAAAGTAATTCAAGAAGCACAACCCCATAACTATAAACATCGGCCTTATCTGAAACACGGCAAGTCATTGCATACTCCGGGGCAACATACCCGAAAGTCCCAGCCACACCTGTTGTAGCATGCGTTTCAGAAGTTCCCAACAGCCTGGCCAAACCAAAGTCGGATAGATAGGCGTTGAAATCATCATCTAGCAGAATATTACTGGGCTTGACATCTCGATGGAGTACACGTGGTACACACTGATCATGAAGGTAGGCAAGTGCACGAGCTATGTCCAGAGCAATTTTGTGAAGTATCCTCCAATCCACAGCCCTTGTGGACCTTTCCTGGATAAACTTTTCCAAATTACCACCTGGCAAATAATTATATATGAGGAACATTTCCGTTTCACTGGCATGATAACCAATCAAAGTGACAAGATTTGGATGGTGGAGTCTTCCAAGGGTTTTGATCTCTGCATGGAACTGTTGAATTCCCTGGAATCGTCCAACTGCAAGCTTTTTAATTGCCACCAGAACTCCGGGAGAGATCTCTGCCTTGTAAGTGGACCCAAAACCCCCATTGCCGATGCAATTACTTGCATTGAAGCTCCCAGTGGCCCGCACCACATTCTCAAATGTCAGGGGAACCCCAATATCTGTGAAGATTGTTACTTCCTTTCTAGCAGATCCCATTATTTTGGACTTTGGACTCCACTTTCTGGTGTAGATGAATAGGAAAATAAGAGCTAGTAGAACAGAAAAAATGGCTGATGCAGAGGCTATTGATGCTATCTCAATTGATGTGAAGCCACCACTCCGGTTCTTCTGACCTTGACCTGATGGAGAAGCATAGCTTTGTGCCTCGGAAGCCCTTCCTGGAGAATCTGGAGATGGTGATGCTAGGGAGAAAACATGGCAAGGGTGTAGATACGGGTTTCCAAGAACACTGCTACATTTCATCAAATTGTTACTTGATGGCAGAGGCCCAGACAAGTTATTGAAGGAGACATTAAAGATTGAGAGCAAAGTCACATTTGCCAAACCAGAAGGAATCTGCCCGGAGAGTTTATTGTTATTGAGCAGAAGAGCAGTCAGATTTCTCAACCTCACAAGATCATTTGGTATCTCCCCAGAAAGCAAGTTTGAAGAGAGATCCAGAACCTCTAAAGTTTGCAGCTTCCCTATGCTAGAAGGAATAGAACCAACTATTCTATTACCAGTCAAAGACAGATACTTCAAACCACTTATTTGGCTCAAACTTGATGGTATCTGGCCTTGCAAAAGGTTCCAACTCATGTCAAGATAAACAAGAGAAACTAATTCGCCAACACTTGGTGGAATGGTCCCAGCAATCTGATTCTTAGATGCATCCAGAAGCTTGAGTGATCTGCACATTGGACCCATATTTGCCGGAATCTGACCAGACATTCTATTATTGCTAACATTGACAATCATCATGTTCAATCCATCACAATTCTCAAACAAGATCCCTGGAAATGGCCCGCTGAGCTTGTTGTCTCCAGCCAAAAATGTGTAAGCAGTCTGCTTTCCTAATCTTACCGGGGAAATAGGAAGGGACTGGAGAGTACCAGTAAAGTTGTTGTCCCCAAAGTTATGAAAAACTGAGATTTCACCATTTCTTCCAAGTGACATAGTAGGACTTCCTGCCTTAGCTTTATATGCAAAAAATGATATATAGGCAGATGACGGGTCATAAATATTCGAGGGATACTCAATTGTGGAAGGAACAGGAGGGCAACTGCTGCTATAGAAACTGGGGATGGAACCTGACAATGCATTTCCACTAACATCAAAAACAGTCATACAAGGAACTCGAAACTCCTCAAGAAGTTCACCATAGAGCCCATTGGAGCTCAAATCCAGATACCGCAGCTTATTGCAGCGACTGAACCCATGAGGGATTTCTCCTTTGAAGAAGTTGTGAGACAAATTGATCATTTCCAAGTTATCACAGGAATCCCAGTTGCTCAGCAACATGCCGCCAAGGGTTGCGCTTGGTGCCCACAGCATCCTCAGTTTCGGAAGAGTCATGACATCTGCAGGAATACCCCCTTGAAATAAATTGAAATCTTCATTCACAGAGCTCAAATGATCCAACAAACCGTTCTCTCTCGTACCATTAACATCCTGATACGGATCAAACATATTCGAAAGCACAAGCACAGACAAAGCAGAGCAATTTCCAAGCTCAGGGGGTACCGACCCGCTAAGACTATTCCTTGACACATCCAACACTTCTAGCTTCCCAAGCTTACCCAGTTCACGTGGAATAATTTCTTCAAACATATTTGAATACAACAACAATGTCCTCAAATTCCCACAATTCCCTAAATTACTAGGAATCCCTCCAACCAAGAAATTCCCAGATAAATCTAAATGCTCAAGTTTCTCACAATTATATCCGAAATCCTCAGGCAGTGAGCCACCAAGCTGATTCAACGACAAATACACACCCTTGAACCGACCAGCAAACCCTGGAATTGTCCCGTTAATACGATTACCAGCTATATTCAAGATCTCCAAACCATCACAGCGAGAAAGTGAATCCGGTATCTCTCCTTCTATCCTGTTAAACCCTAAATTCAAAACCCTCAAGTTCCTTAACCCGGAAAATGAAACCGGCAACGACCCAGATACCAAATTACCCTCCAGATCAAGAACCTCTAACTTCTCCATGCCCCATATTTCACTCGGAATCAACCCGAGAAACCCATTAAAGGGCAATGATAAAACCCTAAGTTCACTTAACCTAGCAATCAAAGGCACCAACTTTCCCATTAAAATTCCCTTACTACCTTTACAATCTCTCCTAATCCCAAACCCGTACAGTGAAAGCTCAATAGAATCACCAGAACACAAAATAGCACCTCCACCTCCACTTTTCTTACCTCTGTAGTTTCCATTTCCAGTGATATTAAGCGAAACGACACGCGAATTAGCATCACAGGACACGCCGTTCCAGTGACAGTGGTTGGTGCTGATCAGATTCCAGCCGGAGATAAGCCCTGAAGGATCAGAGACTGAGTTCTTGAACTGTAACAGCACAGATTTGTCAGAATCAAAAGAAGCGACGCCGTTTAGTGACAGAGAGACGGCACAGAAGAGAGAGAAAAACTTCAGTTTTGTGAAAGATTGCCACTTGATAACTGAAGAAAGAAAATAAGAGGAACCCATTTTAGAACCCTCAAAAGGGTCTCTAAAAAACTGAAAGCCCCTCTCTTTCAGTTTTTGAAGTAAATGAATAGAGAGGTTTTTCTTTTTTTCTCTGTTTTCGAAAACCCTAACCCTAATTTTAGGGTCTTTCACTGAGAGAGAACAAGTAAGAGGAAAGGAAAGAGTAAAGATTCAACAGTATATGTGTTCTTTAGGAAAACGCGTTTTTCGTTTCTTTTTCTTTAATTTCTTCATTTCCTTCTTCTCTCACATTTCTTTCCTTTTCTTCTTTGGGCCAAACATCGTTCTAGCCCCCCTATTATCATGTAATTCTCAGCTTAGTTTTCTAGCAAACTAGTTCTTCAATTAAATCTTTTTTTCATGCCGTCTTAATCAAGTTCCTCCATCATATATTTTCACTTAATTTTTGCCTGCCATGCTACAAAATGATTCTCGAGCTAGTCCTTCCATGATATGGTAATTAGTTTTTTATATATATATAATTATGAATGTTGGAACCAGCTTACTTATATCTCGATCAATCCTTTAATGTCCTGAAATCAAATACTAGATAAGCCACTAGTAACTATGAAATTTATGACATTCGAACTGGTGATTTCTGAAGAACAAACTCAGGATTTGACCAGTTAAACTATACCTCTCAAGATTTAGCTTACATATGGTGATTAGTTTTGCATGTTTACTTTGTATAGATCTTGCTTATTACCAACTCTAATAAAAATATTTAATTGAGGTCCTTATGAACTTGTTATAATATTTTGTGATAAAATTAAGATTTTTTTTCAAATATTAGCTTAGTATTTTCAATAATCAAAAGATAACCAGGGATTTGTCATAATTAATATTAAAGAACGGCAATGCATCATAAGTTTTTTTGAAATTTCTAAGATCTAATTGGAAAAAAAAAAGCTCTAGCAACCATATAAAAAATGTAATGATAACGAGGGGACCAATTCGAGGCTCATCTTTTTAGCATGCCTCAAGAATTTATTTGATTTTGTTTACGAATGGAGGTTTGTAGCAGAGGGAAGGGAGGTGGGGTCCAAGGGGAAGTAGTTGGGGTCCACAGGTGGTCAATGAAAGCCAGCAGCCCCGTCAATTTAAGGACTCGCGGTGGTTGGCTTGGCCTCCCTCTTTATCGTTCACTATATTAAAATTATAAAAAAGAAAAAAGAAAAAAAAAAGATTCCTAAAGGTTGAAAACGTGGCTGTGGATAAAGGATTCCACGTGGGGTGTCCTTCCAGAAGGTGAGGATGGGGGCCACCTGCCCCCTCTTTTGTTCAGCTCCAGTTCACGTGGTCCTGAATAACCACGATTAGTCGTTTAAAGCGACAGATGTTGAGTCCAACGCGCCGTCGTTTGCTTTGCTTCATAAACACTGCAGAGAATGTGCTGTCGTTATCCTGTGATCCGTTATCCTCTGTTTGCCTTGGCTGGCCTGGCCTCCACCTATAAAGGCTTGAAGCAAAGGGAACAAGTATCTTTATTGGGCTAACAACAAACACGCTTTTGTTAGAAAAGCAGATTATTACACTGCCTGCTTTATTCTATTTTAATTTTAATAATAATCCCATCTCTTTTAGGGTTCTTAATCTTATCTTTTATCAAATAATTACGACCGGGTGATGAAGGAGTGACTTCACCTTGCCTAAATTACTCTCCTCGTGTATAATTACGGCATGGATTATAATAAGCATTCACAAGAATCATATCTGTTAATC
>Ga0325411_1008901_pt1 | contig 10806 bp, 4 predicted proteins | sample PopdelMetagenome_13_FD_206181 | JGI IMG/M metagenome (GOLD analysis project Ga0325411, IMG submission 206181) | Populus deltoides microbial communities from Bellville, Georgia, United States - Xylem-PdIQD-R4 | ecosystem: Host-associated > Plants > Phyllosphere > Stem > Wood/Secondary xylem...
AACTCTCTGACCCACTTTCTCTGAGTTGCTGCTGCGTGAGGGAATAGCTTATTTTGCAACCATACCCCTGTGTCCTTTGATTTTGCAAATAGGTTATAGGCTTGTTTGTTTTCACTTTTTGAAAAAAATTAAAAATATTTTATTTTTTTAATTTTATATTAATATACTATTAATTTTTTTAAATTATTTAAATATATTAATATTAAAAATAATTTTTTAAAAATAAAAAAAATATATTATTTTAATATATTTCTTAGTAAATCTATCCATGTTTGTGTTTGACAGTGTGGTTGCGGTTACTTTTCAAATAGCTTTTCGTGTCAAAATACATGTCAATGATGTTTTTTTATTTTTAAAAATTATTTTTAACATCAACACATCAAAATAATTTAAAAACACTAAAAACATATTAATTTAAAATTAATAAAAATATTAAAAATATTTAAATTTTATTAAAAATATTTTTAAAACACAAAAATTAACAGTCTCTTCGAAAACATTTTGCGACCGGAAAAAATAATCATGATTGCAAAAGATGAAAAATGCAAAACATAGAAGGGTATTAATGAAATAACCCAAAAAAGAATCCAGTTGTCAAACACCCTAATTAATTCAAAGGCAGACATCAACTCTACTCTCGATTGCTTCCACGCCCTTTTGTCTTGTCCTGAACTGACTTCTAAAAGGACACTTGGACCAACCAGTTAGCGAGTTGTATGTACCTCCACTCCACTCTATTTTTAGGAGTCCATTCTTTTGCCTTTTCGAATTATTTATGATTTTTTCCTTGGTAGTGCGGTAAAAATAAAGCCAAGGATTCTTCGCAGCACCACTAACCTGCTCGGTGGGTGCTTATGCATCCTCCTCCTTGTTGCCTCTTTGTGTGTGTCTGGAATCTGTTTCTTTTTAGGTTTAAAAAAGTATTTTTTAAAGAACTGTTGATTTTTTTATTTTATATTTATTTTAAAATATTTTTTTATTATTATGTTTTAAAATTATTTTAATACACTAACATCAATAACTAATTTTAAAAAATATTATTTCAATAAATTTTTAAATAAAAAATAATTATTATTATAATACCAAGCGAGCTTTTTACGCTGTAGCTGTAGTTGTGATTTTTAAAAAAATAAATTTTTTAAATAAAATTAATATGAGATAGATTTTTACTTGTAAGATAAGGGAAAAACAGATTATTTTAATTTCTACAAAATTAAAATTTAAAACTCAATAATATATAAACTAATTATTTTTTAATTTCTACCAGAAACAAAAGTCATCGCATATAAAACACAGATAAAAGATGGTTGGGTGGAGCAAGACAATGTGCTTAATTATTACTTTAGCAAACTCTTTCCAGGCAAAGACTAATGTGCGCATGCTCTTTTGTCGTCTTGGTAAGGATAAAGTAGCAGAAAGCCATTTAATAGAGGAAAACAGAGTCCACCAAAATCATTAAATTTAAAGAACCTTCGACTGTGGCCATTGCCTGTCTATCAATGGAAGATCGTGCTGTGTGTCGTTCTTCTGTACATTCTCTCTGCCCTGGATAATGCCTTGAATTTATTGCTGTGAACAGAGGCTTGGCCGTGTCCTTGTGCTGTAAATGCTGAGGTATACTGTGGTTTGGGGAAGGCCAATCTTCAATAAAATTACTGTTGAGATGCCATTTCTCATGACTTCAGTTAGGATTGGTAGGTGTTTCGTATTTTTTAGATTGTTTTGATGTGTTGATATTAAAAATAATTTTATTTTAATTTATTTTTTAGTAAAAAAATACTTTGAACTGTGAATTACTAGTATAATTTTAAATAAATTTTAATAAATTAATCTGTTTAATTGATAAAAATATAATTTATTTATTATAAAAAACAGAGATGCTGGATTAATAATGGAAACTTTAATGAAAATGCAAACTATTGGCTTTGGGGAAAGATGACAAAACCACTTTACCTCAGACAATGATTTTACTTTAAGCATCATAGAATGTCAATGACTATGATTAAAGCAAATAGATTTGAATAAAATTGTGAATACAATTATGTTGATGGTCAAATATCGAAAACATTGGTATAATGGCAACTCCATGGTCTATGCAATTGATTCTCTAAAACAAAAATAAAACTATATAGTTATTAATAACATAATTTTTTATTATTGTTTTAAATAGACAACATAAAATTATTACAGATAACCTATACATAGATCATCGAAAAAAAAAAAGTCTATATAGATTATAATCACCGGAAAGATCTGAATACTGTGCATTTAAAAGGAGATGTATCTGTAAAATGGATGGATTTAGAGCTTGTTTGTTTTAGCGTTTAAAAAGTATTTTTTAAAAAAATTAAATTTTTTATTTTTTTACTTTAAATTAATATTTTTTTAGTGTTTTTGTATTATTAAAAATAATTTTTTTAAAATAAAAAAATAGTATTTTAATATATTTTTAAATAAAAAAATATTTTAAAAAATAATTATGAAATATTTCGAACTACAAAGCCTGCCATGGCTACAAGACTGGTAATGGGGTCCAGAATGAGGGCGAGCTGTCATGCTAGGTCTCATTGTGTGATGTTGCTTTCATCAAGAGCGCCCGAAGTTTAGAACCACGAGGAGTGACTTTGGATGGACGCTAAGTGGAGACATGGGACAGCTGTGTGAAGGGTGACCAGTGGCTAATAATACTGAAAGCTATATAGGCTTCGGTTATTGGTACCCATGGACCCTTAGCCCTTAGGTTCAGCTCAATCTTTGCTTATACATCCATGGCTTGATGATTCTTCATTTCAAATAGATGGTGATTTTTTCTTTAATTTTTTTATTTATTTTTATATTTTAAAAATATTTTAAAAAAATTAAAAAAATAATTTTACTTCAAGATGTTTTTGAATCATTTTAATACGCTGTTATTAAAAATAATTTTTAAAAAATAAAAAAAATATTATTTTAATCTATTTTAAAATAAAAAACACGTTAAAAAATAACTACAACTATATTTTTAAATATTTCAAATTCGTTTAAATTTTAGAGATTTTGAAAAGCTCATCCATGGAAAATAAGTGTCATAGATTCACTGTAGTAGATGATTTGGATAGTTTTTCTCCTGTGTTTTAACAGGAACAAAGAGAACGAATTGGATTGTTAAGTTTTGGGGAAGTTCTTCTTAAACAACGTTGGGGAACGCAGAGTAAACAATGTTGGGGAATGCGGAATAAACAATGTTTTTTAAAAATTAAAATTTTTTTATTTAAAATTAATTTTTTTTTATGTTTTGAATCGTTTTGATACGCTAATTTTAAAAAAAATTAAAAATAAAAAAAATATTATTTTAATATATTTCGACACGAAAAACACTTTAAAAAATAATCGTAATCACACTTCCAAACAGGCTAGGTTTTTTTTTCACTTTGTTATTCAATTATAAAAAATTACATTTTATCAACTCAAACTTTAAAATAAAATAAAAAATAAATTTACTCTCGCATGCAATACAAAACAAATACTTCGATGCCATGACATTTTTTTCCCCAATCTCTTTCACTCCTTCACCCTATTCTCTTCTCAAATAGGGTTTTATAATCAAAACAATTTAGAGTTCTATTTTTTTTATCAAATTAATCTCTAAATTGAGAAATTAGGGAGCATCATCTCCTTCTCAACACGGTTTGTTGTGCATGAAGTTGTTTCTTACCTGTATATATGCTATAATTAGGGGTGATTATTTTCAGTTTGGTTCAGTTTTTATAAAAAAAGTAATCAAATCGAAATTAAAAAAACCAAAACCAGTTCAAACCAACCAATTCAAACCAGTTTGGCTTGGTTTTTTCAGTTTGGATCGTTTTGGCTTTGTGTTTTTCCGGTTTGGCTCGATTTTTGTTTTTTCCGGTTTAGGTTCGGTTCAGTTTTTTCGGTTTCAGACTTATAAAACCGAAACCAAACCGGTCATTTTTTTCAAAATTTAATCGGTTTTTTTTCACGGTTTGGTTTTTTAAGTTATTTTTTTCTGGTTTAATCGGTTTTTTACTCACTCCTGGCTACAATCTTGATATGATTGAATTTTTTTTTGGTCTCTCTTGATACAAATTGTAGGGATGGGTTGCTAAAACCTGAAGTTGGTGTACGTATAATTCATAATTAAGTTGATGATATATTTGTGAAAAGGATGATGCATGTCAACGATTGTACTGTGGGTTTTCCTGACTTCATACTTCATCGTGTTAATTCTAGCTAGCTTTTCTACCTCGACAATCACCAAGTATTGTCTGCTTCAGTCATAGAAGACTCGATGTAATTTTCCACGAAATTTTTCATATAATAATAATAGTATAAATTTTGTAAACGAGGCAGGGATCAATAACTCAGAACAATAATATCATAGCTAGTTTTATTTGTTTTAAAGGTGCTCATGAGTTCCACTGTGACTTTCAAGCATGTTCTAGCTGTTCTACACTCATCGTTATTAGCATCAATTAATGATGCAAAATTATTATGTTTAATTATAATGAAACAGGCTATAACACAAGTTTATATATATATATATATATATATATATATATATATATATATATATATATATATTGACATATTACCATGTTTAAAAAAACATTTGCGAATCATTCAGGGTATTTTAGTTCTTTTATACGATGTATTAATCATTAAAGATTTATACAAGAATATAATTGTCTAACTTTTTTAAGTTTAATAAAATGATTTAATTACCATTAGAATTATAAATTTTAAAATTAGCTAATAAAGCTATTTTGATATTTTAAAAAATTACAGTAAAATAACAAAAATTTTCCCTAGAGTTAAAAAGATTAAGCTATAGGTAGAGGGATATTTTGGTCTTTTCATCTTTTTTTTCTTTTTTGAGTTCCACTATGTAGATGACACTTTCACCTTTTAAGTTTGAAAATTAATTTTTTAATCTAAAAAGTTATTAATAAGAGACACTCATGCACTTAGAGCAGCTTGTGAAGCCCTCATGGTGATCGAAAATTCCCCTTCATCATATTGTTAGATGCATTAATGCATTCTTTTCTTGGTGGTGCGCACGTGTAGGCAAAGATGAGGCAATTTGTCAATGGTTGACCTTTTTTTTTTCATGTCTTCTCTTTCCTTTCCTAAAAATTATAGATTTATCTTTTTTATTATTATTTTAATTTCAATCCTTCTTTTTTAAAATTTAATTTTGTTTTTTTGTTTTTTTATAAAAATTTTATTTATTTTCAATTTCATCTTTCAATCTCAATTTATCATATATTATTTTTTTTAATTTGGTCTATATTTTTTTTATTTCTGATTTTTTTTCTTATCCCTTTTATAGAAGTTTTATTAGTTTTTAATTTGATTATTCAATTCAAGTTCATAGTATATTATTTTTTACAATTTAATCATGATTCTTTTGATTTATTTTTATTTTTTATTCTTTTGTTAATGTTATTATTCTTTTCAATTTAACCCTCAAATTAAAAAATTATTGTTTCCCTCTAATTTATTTGTTATTTTTATTTGAACCCTCTTTCTTTTATTTTTTATTTTGAATCTTTTTGTATAGTTTTTTTTTCTTTCAATTTTGTCTTTCAGTGTTTCATTTCTTAGGGATTGTGTTTCATGATTTTTCCATATATAGTGTTTCCAGTATAATGACTCGAGTTACGAGTTTGAAAAGTTAAAAAGGCTTAACATTTTTTTGGTTTATTTTCTTTTCTGATATTATCATTCAATATTTTTTATTTTTTAAAAAAATTGGCTTTATGGTTTTCTTCAATTTCTTTTCTTTTTTTGGATTATTCTGACCTCATTACCTAGGACACGAGTTTGGCGGGCTAATCTAGATTGACTCGGCCTTTAATGCTCAGATTACATGTTTATCATGCTACCTTATGTAGATTCATGTTAGTTTTTTTTTCCTTTTTATCCTATTTTATCCTTCCATATTTAATTTGTTAAAAATTAAACAATATTGTTTTTCTGCTCTTAGATAAAAGTTTTTTTCTCAGGTTATCATGATAATTTTTTTTGTTAGTTTTGTGGTTTTCTTCAAAAAAAGACACGAGTTTAACAAGTTAACTCAATTTATATTAGGTTATCTCAATCTCTATTAGGATATCTTAATTTCATGACATAAGACACGAGTTTAACAAGTTAATCAAGACTGACTCATCCCTTAATGCCTATATTACAACTAGTTTGGGTTGACTCATTATTTTTTTAACCTTTTTTACCCTATTTGTTCCTTCTATAATTAATAGTTGTGCCTTTAAACTCTACAGACAGATTGGTCTGAAAATATATTATTTTCTTTATAAATATCAGTTTGATAATGACAAAAATTAATTACAAAACAATCTTCATGGGCGTTTGTTTGATGGAAAGTGGTTTCCTGGAAATCATTTTCCAAACTTTCTTGTGTTTGTTTGTCATTAGGAAAGTTGGTCAACAGAAAACACTTTCTAGTCAAAGAAAAATTTGGCTTGGTTTCCAAGAAAGTGTTTTCTTTTTATTTTGGGTGTAAAACACTTTTCAGAAGTTGTGAAAAATTTAGAAATGTCATATTATTTGCTGATTATATCAAATTTGATCCTCAAATTTTTTATTGTTATATATAATTTGTTTTGAATATTTTTTTTTCATTTTCATCATTTAGAATTTAATTTTTATATTAACTTTGGTCCTCATTTTTATAATTGTTATTTACTTTTCCTTTATCATTTTTTAATTGAAATTTTTTATCTATCAAATTTGGTCCTTATTTTTTTTATTGTTACTTATTTTATTTGAAATAATTTATGAAATGGTAATTATTATTATTTTAATTTCTTCATCTTTCAATTTTTTTATTTGTTAGATTTGATCTCAATTATTTTAATTATTATTTATTTTATTTGAGATAGTTTATGAAATTATAATTTTTTCAATTTCATTCTCATTCAACTTTTTAATTTGTAAGATTTGTTTCTCATTATTTTAATAAACTTGAAAAAATAAAACATTAATAAGTTATTTTTCAGCTCATATGGCATAACCAAATACAAGAAGGTGTTTTCCAACTTATTTCTCAATACACTACTAAACATCGGAAAATAATTCACTTTTCCGGAATTCACTTTAAAAAAAAAACTACTTTCCAGCAAACAAACGAGACCTTCTTCTCTCTCTAATTTTTCTCTACAAACACTTTGTTTACGTTTATCAGAAATAAAACAGAACTTCTTAACAAACTTATAAAAATTGATGTCTATAAGTCTAATGCTTTGTTGTATGAAGATATATTATTTTAACTCCGCAAGAAATATTGAGAGTAATTAATACCTTAAAAATAATGATTTCCATGCCTCAAAACCTATTTTTTATACCCGCTGACATTACAGCTTATCGAAGCCATGCAGCAACATACAAAAAATCATAGTTTTTAAACCTGGCCTGGTCTAAGGCCCGGATTTTGAGTTTTGACCGGGTCATCGGGTCGCCCGGATCATCCATATTTAAAAAAATTTAAAATGATGTCGTTTTAGAAAAAAGAAAAACAAAAGTCAACGGGTTGCAACCGAGTTTTTGACCGGGTTTTGCCGGGTCAGCCCACCGGGTCACATCAGGTCATGACTTTTTCTATTTTTCTTCAACTCAGCCCGGTTCCAGCCCTGGGTCGGCCGGGTCCCGAGTCGACCCACCGGGCCGGGTTTCAAAACTATTCAAAAAATCATCCTTTCCCACCAAGACGGATCTGAATCACCGTCAACTACTTCACCATAGAGGACGTCTGGGCGAGGGTGGGCTTTGATGAAGTAGCCTGTGCTCCTTTTGATCGCTTTCAAGGCGTCTGAGAGTTCTCATTTGGCTTCTAGTTGGGAACATGGTTCAATACAGTCAACGCTATTGGAAATCTAGACTTTACACTGTCTCCTGCATCATAGCATCCTCCCACTAAATCTATCTGATAATGCAAATTATATGGTCCGATATATAAATTCCAAAGGATTATCTATCATATATATCTTACTCCACCTTCACTGTGCTCAGAATCTCCCTTCATCGCACCGACAGTCGCTAGTTAGGACATAGGAGGCAATTTTCCAGAGCCTTGTACCCCATTATTCCAGAGAAAATTAATGAAATATTCAAGTAACTTAACATGGAAATTTAAAATAGACAACCTACGTATATTTGCAGTTTGAATTAACGTAATTGCTCCATGATGTCGTTTTTGTTGAAGTTAATGATTTTAACAAGGAAAACTCTACAATGCTACCATTTTCTCTTCTAATTAAGTGCTATTATATATTATTCATAGCATGAAACATCACGTTCAATTCATTAAAAGCATAGGATTAAACTGGTTAAATAAGTAATAAACGTGAATTGTTGGTTGGTAAATGGAAGTGGTAATAATTGTTTTTAGGAGAAAAGCTATAAATACAATAAGAAACAACAAATGAACACCCTTTAGTTAATAATAATAATAATAATAATAATAATCATAATGATAATAAGATAACAAAAGAAATCAATACACTAAACATTGATAGATGTTATAGAATAATATAAATTATATGTTGCGATCTCATCTAACAACTTAAATTTTTGAGGTTGAGATGGTTTTTTGACATGGTATCAGAGCCTTGATAACCAAACGGTCACGAGTAGTTAGAATCTTATTATCCTTATTTATTTGATAAAAAAATTAAGCACAAGGTAATGTGAGTTTATGCAAGTTTCAAGTTTAAAAGGTTAGAGAATAATACAAATCATATCTTGAGACATCATCTAACAACTTAAACTTTTGGGTTAAGATGATTATTTAACAATAAAAATTAATTTATAAAGTGGAAGAATATATAGGATACAAGAGGATTGAATGTGTGGACAAGAAAATAAGAAATGAGATGCAAGAGACGAGACCGATTCGTGCAGACAAAATAATAGATAAGACATAATTTTGTGTTCATGTCGTTGTCTGACAGTAAAAAGATAATGATTAAGATCATAGAAGAAAATGTATTCATTGTGCTAAAATTATCTTCTCTCATTTATGTTTTTTTTTTTTTTTTTGCATTTTATGTTTTGCCAATAACATAATGTTTTAGTGCGAACGGTCCAGAACAATTAAATTTTGAATATCTATAAAAATATTTATTATCAAACTATTATTTATTATTATATATATATAATATTTATATCTTATTAATTGTCGATTAAATAAAACAACTATTAATTGCAGCCGTGCATTTCTCCTGATGGATATAATCAAATCAAAGAACTCTCACTTAAATTCCGTCATCCAACAAGAGCCTAATCAAGCATTGTAAAAGAGCGCTTTGCGTTTTGAAGCAGGGTAGCAGAGATTTACATGGTTGACGAAGCAAACTCACATGCTTCCTCAACCATCTGTCTTCTCCAGCTTTCTAGCTAGGTTGGTGATTCTGATTATGGATGCCATTTTCTATTCAAATCTTAAAATATAACTGTTATGGAATCATCATGGGGCAAGGAGCTACGATCTTCAGGAGAAACGTTGATCTTTTTGAAGCTCTGTTAGTATTTTATATTCTGTTGATATTATTTTTCTCAAATATTTTTATGTTTTTTATCTATCTAACCTGCAAATACAATAAAATCACAACACTTGTTTCATATTTGTTACCCTATAATTATTATCAATTTTCTCTAAAAAATCAAATTCCTTTAAATTTATCGAAATTTTTAACTTAACAATAAAATTGATTAAATATGAAACGTACCTATTATATAAGTCATTATCTATTTCATTATAAAATATCTAAATTACAAAATCCATCTTAATTTTATTAAATGACAAAAAATAAACAAACCTTAACATGTACAAATCATACATCCATGCAACAAATTTCTATAGAAAAAAGTTGTAAAACAAGTAAACACATAAAAAACTACATATACAATATAAAAATACCAAAAAATTAATATTTTAAAAACGAGTTGCAATAAGAAATGAGAAGTCTTGCTTACTTGACATGGAGAATCTTTTTTTAAAAAAAGGAACTAAAACAGGGATGCTAATAGATTGAGTGTCAGGGTGGCTGGATTTGTCGTGATGAGAGCTTGATTTGTGATAAAATGAGAGGAGCATGGGTGTCGTGTGCTGTTTTTCACAGAATAAAAAGAAAGAAAAAAGAAGTATAAATGGGGAAGGAAGTCATCTGTTAAGTTATAACTCAAATATTACTAACAGATTTACCAACGGGTATTAACAACATGCATATTTTATCAGTAATTCTGTTTATAACGATGATACATCATTTTTCTATTTTTTTATTTCCTTGATTTCCAATTATAATTCATTTGGAATTCACCGATTAAAAATTTTCTTCAATGAATACCAAGAAAAATAGTAACGTCTTGGTCCATTAGTAAATGTCATTATAATTTATTGATGATATTGTTTCTTTTGATATTTTTATTTGTATTCGATAATTTTATGATAGTGATATGAGATATCGAACGGTAGAAAACCAATCTTATCATACTTAAAGATTTAAAATGTGAAGTTTATGTGAAGCAGGTTGTACTTCAAATGTTAGAAGTTAAATTAAATAAATATAAGTTTATAAAATATCCAAAAACCTACCTGGTTTTTATTTATTTTAATCTTAGTGTTAAGGACAAGGGGCTTATCTTACGGAGAGCATACCTTTTTTATATTTTTTATTTATTTATCATTTTTAAAGAAATTAATTAATTAATTAATTACTCACATATATATATATATATATATATATATATATATATATATATATATATTATTTTCATGTTTATATTAACATT
>Ga0325411_1008903_pt1 | contig 10805 bp, 10 predicted proteins | sample PopdelMetagenome_13_FD_206181 | JGI IMG/M metagenome (GOLD analysis project Ga0325411, IMG submission 206181) | Populus deltoides microbial communities from Bellville, Georgia, United States - Xylem-PdIQD-R4 | ecosystem: Host-associated > Plants > Phyllosphere > Stem > Wood/Secondary xylem...
TATCAAAGAGTTATTTTGCAGATAACACTCATATTCGAGGCCAAAATTACCTGCATTCATCAAAGAATTTTTGAAGTTTTATCCTAGCTTCATCACATACACAGGTGTGTGTGATGAAAGATATTTTTCCAAGGGAATTTTTGTAATCATCCCTGTCTAATTAATATTTATAATTAAGTCTTTAAACCTCACTTTTGTTTTTTTTTTATTTATAAATCCATCCAGATTGGGAGAGATAAAAAACTATTTTCTATAAATAAACATGCTAATAGGTTTTTCCAATGTCGTAATTCTCACCCCCACATTACCTCCTTAACTTCGTCCACATCGCCTTGATTTCATTCACAAGATTGAGATTTGTATTTTTCGATGCTGGTATCCGTTTTGTCCATTAATTATAATCTTTACATTCTTTAACAAGGAAAACAAATCTTCTTTTTTCTTTTTTATAAAAAATTTCATGTTTTAAATCTTTAAAAATAAAATAAAATCATAGATGTAAATTAAGGAGCTCCGGTAACATGTTTAGAATGACGTTTCTTCAAAAAATAATTTTTTTTAGAATTAATTTTTTATATATATTTTTGGATATTTTAATATATGGTATTTTTTAATATATTTTTAAGTAAAAAATATTTTAAAAAACAACTAATATAGCAATTAGAAACACCCGCTAAGCTATAATATTACCTCATATAACCTCTTAAAAGTCAAGAGTTAGTGATTTTCTTCTGAAATCATGCAAAACAATAAACTTGGTGACATGAATTTGGGCTTTCTTGAGACCCTAGATGAGGACATTTCCTCGTTTGTTCAAGCTTCCAAATCTATATCACCTACCCTATATCTCTTCTTCAGTCAGTCCAAACCACCCTACTCCCTTCCCATCCAACGATCCTGATTGCGATTTCCATTTTCATCAACGGCTCTGATTTGACTTCCCAACCTTATCTTCCCCAAGCCAAAGACCATCTCCTAAGCCGAGCCAAGCTTGCCGCTTATCCATTAACAAACAACCGGGCCCCACAGGCACTGTCCACAGGTTTTAACCACTCTAGGCTAGATAACAATAACAGTTTAACCGCAGTTAAAACATAAATTAAAAAACAGTAAAAACCAAGCTTCCTAATAAATAACCCACTTCCTCTCTCTGTCTCTGGCGCTCACTCCTTTCAAGTTTTTCTCTCGAGCCTCACGTCTCTCTCTCTCTCTCTCTCTCTCTCTCTCTGCAAAAACTAAACTCCAAAGTAAAAACAAATTTGGAACCTACCTTGACTAGAGTGACTTGCCACGTGCAAACAATGACTGTCTTCTCCGGCAAGCAGGTAGTCCCGGTGGACTACGAGTCGGAAGTCTCACAACGGCTTCTAGAAGCATCACTCTCCGGCGATCTGAAATCGGCCTTAGAGTGCATCGCCGATCCGTTTATTGATGTGAACTACATTGGAGCTGTTTGTTTGAAGAGTAGAAAGAGTGAGGTTGTTTTAAACGATGAGTCAGCCAGTGAAGTCTCTGTTGATTATCAAGAGTTAAAGACTGATGTTACTGCGTTGTTTCTCGCTGTTCATGCTGGAAATGTTGCTCTCGTCAAGAAATTGCTGGTAATGTCAGAGCTCGTGTTTGCGTCTGATGTTGTTTTTAGTGTGTTTTAGTCGCGTTTTTGTGTTTGTCTAAATTTGAGTGAGTTAACATAGAAATGATGTTTACAAGCCTAGATTTTGAACGAGTATTATTTTCCCCTTCTTTTTTTACCAAAACTGAAATTTTTGAATTTTCAATTTTGAATCCCTCTGATACGGAAAGCGGTGTTTTTTCAAAAAATAAAATAAAATGAAAAGGACATAAATAGGTATTTTTTGTATTTTTATTCTTTAAAACAAAAACCAAACTTAGCCTTTGTCAAGATTAGCTATTCTGGAAATTTTGCGGGTTTTTTTGGTTGCTAGTGATCAAGCATTTGATTTTTTAGATTAATCCGCTTAAGCTTAGTTTATACTGTGATTTTCTCGAACTTATTGTCTTTTTCTTTGGCTGCCTGTCACTTTCGAACTTAATAAAGTTGCTATGGTTTTGGTTTCTGCGGGTATTGTCTTTGAAATTAAAGCTGTTTATATCTTTTTTTAAGGATTCATTGTCTTAATGCCGACCCCCCATAATTAGAAATTTAATTGATTAAATTCGAATACGGAAGCTCTTTTTTTCCTTGTTTACTTTTTGTTTCCAAACGCTGGATATGAATCAGATTCGCAATCTTTTGCAGTGGCTTTGCTTTGCTTTGCTTTGTTTTTTCTTTTATGGGAAAATTTTCAGAAGTTGATTTTCATTTAATTAATTTCATTATGTTTTCTTCTTAAGAAATTCGATAACTCGTTTACAAAATTGCATGAACCCTCTACATTGTTCAACCTGTTAGTTTTCAGTTTAAACGTCTAATTATTACTAGTATCAAAATACATAAGCACCTATTAATAAATCTTAATTATACTCGGAAAAAATCTGTTAATTTGGTTAATTAATGCATCAAGATTTGCTGTTTCACGTTCAAGAATGTGTTTATAATTGGTTGTTGTAGGAATTTTAACTTCTGACCTATCTTTCTGAATTTGATAGAAGTAAAAAACCAATATTATGTCCTAGATATTAGTGCACAAACAGAATGCCCTTTGGCATTTTCCTGATTTTTGTCCTTCGACTGCTATGCTTATTTATTCGTAGCAGCTACCATCAAATCCATAATATTGGTGTGGATCTAAATGACTGTCTAAAATTACAATGATCACTGGAATCTTTGTTTTGTGAAGTTGGGAATTTATATACCCATGGCCTACTGTTTGTTCATATTCATATCCATAAATAATTGCCATATCCTCTGCACATACCATTCATTATTTTGTACTGTTCTGTTCACTGGAGAAATTATATTTTAAGTATACAATCAAGAAGCGAAAGCCATACACTGGTAACATAAACCTTTTTACCTAACAGACATTGGATCAGGGAGGCCCATGATGAGTTGTCTCTTACGATTGGTTGGAGAGTAAAGTACATTAGAGTATATTAATTATTACAGTTCCATGTTCCTTTGTCGATCACATCAGTACTGTTCCCTGTGTTTTTCTGTGCTTTACTGTGTCCTCCTGTACTCCGTGAAAGAAATGAAACCTATTAGACTGCTACTAGTTTTGTCTTCTTGTTGTTAAACTCGTTAAGATTTTTATGACAACAAAGCAACAGAAACTTGGATTTAGAATGATGCCAGTCTTTCAATGATCTTTGTTGAAGTACTGAAAGGTTGGATTTTCCAATTGGCAGAGAGTTGGAGCTGATGTCAACCAGAAACTCTTCAGAGGTTTTGCAATTACAGCAGCAGTGAGGGAGGGCCACCGAGAGATTCTGGAGATCTTGCTTAAAGCCGGGGCATCTCAGCCGGCTTGTGAGGAGGCTTTGCTTGAAGCGGGCTTCCATGGGCGAGCTAGGCTTGCAGAACTGCTCATGGGTTCTGATTTGATTCGGCCCCGTGTTGCTGTGCATGTTCTTGTTACAGCATGCTGCAGGGGGTTTGCAGATGTGGTGGGCACTCTACTGGAGGTAAACCATTTAGTTGCTGATTCATGTCTGCTGTATAACTACATCTTTAAGCTTCAATCAAAGTTACTCTTGCAGCGAAATGTAAATGGCTGTTACCAAACCTGATTTGCGTCAGTTTTTGAAGCTGTTGAACGGGTCTTTTTGCTCTTCACTCCTTTGAGTTTTGGTTTGACAAAGTATGACTGCGTTCTTTGTCGTGAACTGTTTTTTTACTTGTTCTCGGTGTGGTCTTATGAAAGTGGGATAGCTGATACCATAGAGATCAACCCCGGCCTGCCTGATGTGTTGACCCATTAACTTGGAGTCTATCTCGAGTTGGGTTTGCTTTCGAACTGGGTTAGGACACTTGGACAAACTTGAGTGAGATTCAATAACGTCAACTTCAAGATCTTTTAAAAAACAATTTGAAACAAAGTTGGTTTTTTTTTTTTTTTTTTAAACTTTGGTGTTCAAATCATGTATTTTCATTAAAAAAACCAAAATAACATGTTTTTTTTTTTTAAAAAAAAACCATAACAACGTTGTTATGGATAGAGTGGGTTGATGTGGCCAACATGTGAACAAGCATTGGGCCGGGTTAAATTTTGGGTTGAGTTAGATAATTATGGTTGACACCAAAGTTTTTTTTGCTTGCTTTACCACTCTTTTGGCCTTTTGACCTTTTCCCTAAAACATTCACCAAATCCCTGAATTTTCCAAAACCCAACGGGTTTTTTAAAAATACAATTGGTTAAACTTTCTGGACCCACAGTGTAGTCAGCTTTGTGTTAAATGAGTTAATTTCTTTTTATGTGTTCAACAAATCTCCTGGAACATCTAGTTGATCTGATTAATCACAGTTGTCTTCTAGTTAATTGCAGGGGATTTTTCCGTGTGATTGACATTGTTCATTCTTGTTTAATGGCAGTGTGGTGTTGGTGTTGATGAAACGGATAGATTGATGCTGTTGTCATCTAAGCCTTCTCTGCATGCAAATGTTGACTGTAATGCAATTGTTGCTGCAGTAGTTAGTCGGCAGGTTGCAGTTGTCCATTTGCTTCTCAAGGTAACCTTCTCATCTCTTTCTTTCGGTTTGAGTCTTAAAAGAATCAGCATGATCCATAAAAGGTTCAAGTTTGGGGGGTTCTATTCTTCTCTGTCAATTTTTTACCTTTTTATCAAAATTAAGGCTAGGTGAAATTATCCTTCAATTATAAATGAAAAATTCTGCATATTGGGCCCCACATTTCAAATAGGTTGGACCCCCTCCATACTGGTTCAGCTGGATATGCGACTTTGTATGACATCTCAAAATGTAGGATCCAATGCTGTAGCTTAAGTGAAAAACAATTGTACTGAAGATGATTGGACAATCAGTTCGAGATTGAATTGGACAGTGAAGTGGCGGCACATTTTTTGTCATTTCTGACTTGAAATTTTTCTTGCTGATCCTCTTATTATTTTTTTTATAAATGCTTATCTTGATTGTTATCAAAATGATTAAACAGGCCGGTGCAAAGACAGATTTCAAAGTTAGACTGGGAGCATGGTCGTGGGATGCAACTACAGGAGAAGAGTTTCGAGTGGGTGCTGGACTTGCAGAGCCATATGCCATCACCTGGTGTGCGGTGGAGTATTTTGAAATCACTGGCACTATCTTGCGAATGCTCCTCCAGCATCTCTCTCCTGACACTCCTCACCATGGAAGAACTCTCCTCCACCATGCCATTCTCTGTGGAAATGCTGCCGCCGTCAATGTGCTCTTAAGCAGCGGAGCCAATGTAGAGGCCTCTGTTAAAACCCAGAAAACAGAGTTCCGACCAGTACATATGGCTGCCCGTTTAGGCTCATCTAAAACCCTCCAATGCCTCATTGACTCAGGCTGTGATATAAACTCGAGGACTGATTCTGGAGACACTGCTCTAATGATATGCGCCAAATACAAGCAAGAAGAGTGTCTGAGAATATTGGCTATGGCCGGTGCTGATTTTGGCTTAGTTAATACTGCTGGCCAATCTGCAACTTCATTCGCTGGTTCAAACCAGTGGTCTCTTGGTTTCCAGCAAATAATACTTGAAGTTATCAGGGCTGGAAAGATTCCCAAATCCAGCAGCGCTTCTGTTTTCTCTTCACTAATCTTTGTAGCTCAAGCTGGTGATATAGAAGCCTTGAAAGCACTCATTAAGTGGGGAGAAGTTGATGTTGATTATCAGGATGATAATGGTTTCTCAGCAGTCATGTTTGCAGCTTTAAATGGTCATGTTGAAGTATTTCGATTGCTGGTCTATGCCGGGGCTGATGTAAAGCTTTGTAACAAATCTGGCGAAACTGCAATCACCCTTTCTGAACTGAATCAGAATCATGATCTGTTTGAGAAGGTGATGCTTGAATTTGCTCTTCAAATGGGCAACCGCAATGCTGGAGGATTCTATGCATTGCACTGCGCAGCGCGTCGTGGGGACGTGGATGCAGTCAAATTATTGATAAGTAAAGGTTACGATGTAAATGTCCCTGATGGGGATGGCTACACTCCTCTCATGTTGGCTGCTAGAGAGGGCCACGGGTCCATGTGCGAGCTCTTGATCTCACACGGGGCTCAATGTGATATCAAGAACGCTAGAGGTGAAACAGCACTCTCACTTGCAAGGAGATATGTTGGAATAAAAAATGATGCAGAACAAGTAATACTAGACGAGCTTGCTTGCAAGCTGGTGTTAGGTGGTTCACAGGTACTGAAACACACCAAGAGAGGGAGTGGTGTTCCGCATGGAAAGGAGATAAAAATGATCGGAGAAGCTGGCATCCTTAGATGGGGAAAATCAAGTAGGAGAAATGTGATCTGCAGGGAAGCAGAAGCGGGGCCAAGCCCAACCTTTCGAAGGAATAGGCGGAGGAGGGGTGATGCTGATGTTCCTGGTCTGTTTCGGGTTTTGACTACTAAGAACAAGGAGGTGCACTTCGTATGTGATGGTGGGCTGGAGATGGCTGAGCTCTGGGTCAGGGGAATACAACTCGTGTCAAGGAAGGCTATCTGCGGTTAAATAGCACGATGGGACATGGATTGGAGGATCGTATCCAGGAAGAGCATGTATAGAATTTTAGAAGCACTTCATCTTGAAGTAGGCCGTCACATTTCGTGACAAAACTCCTGCTTCATGGAAAGGCCATCCGTGGCTGAATTGAATGGCTCAGTAATTAGACGTTTAGAAGATACTTCATCTTGAAGTAGGCTGTTGCTTTTCATGCTTCGGTTTTGATCTCAATAGCTGTAAATTTTTCTCTCTCTTTTTCCTTTTTTGTCCTTTCTCGTTCAAATTAAAAATCAGCTGCATTTGATCACCATGCAGTTTCAAGAGCAGTATTTTGATGCTCGTAGTTCAATTCACTGAAACCTGGCCCGGTACACAACCACACTCTGGACGTAGGTTAAGATAAGTCAATAAATTAACTAAAAAAAACTGAAATAATTTTGTTTTGAATAAATATGTATATGTAATTTATCTAGTTTTAATAAGATTATAAGTTGACCCACCGGTTCATCTTGACTCAGATCCGATCCAGGCCTTAGGCTGGGAGACAACAAGTCAACCCGTCGGCCAAGTGTCAGAATTATGCTTTCACCTTTGCAACTGAACTTTGGGATAGACTTGGCCTACTCCCCTTTTGTCCTTGGAGAAGTTGCAGACGGACGAATATACTTAGGCCACCAGGGATAAGTTTTTCATGCTGATGCTATCTTTGCCTGAGTGAGAGTTTGATACCTCAATTACCAATAAATCACCAAGAAAAAGGGGATAAGTTTTTCATGCTGATGCTATCTTTGCCTGAGTGAGAGTTTGATACCTCAATTACCAATAAATCACCAAGAAAAAGGGGAAAAAAAAACACAAGATAAAAGAAAGCAGCCAAGCACGTACAATAAAATCCAGTGTCATCTGAGGTAACCTCATTCGAGGTTTCAAATGAAGGCAGCACCAAGAATCAGGCGTAGCAAAATATGTATCGTGATAATCTCAAGGCCTGAATGGGATATTCACATTCAACCATAATACCCGCCACATTATCTTGTTAAATACTTCGAATCTAGGGTTTGAGAGCATTTAAATGGAGAGAGAACTTGTCATTCTGGGCCAAATACAAAGCGCACAAAATTATTTCACCAGTCCCACCACATGACACTCGGACGAACTTGTCATTATGTGCACTGTTTATGGATTTTAACCGTGATGACCAAGCTAACAAATGGCAGAAGAAACAGTTGCAGAGGAAATTTATCGCTCAGTGAATTCTGCGACCTTCACCTACGTCCTTGAAAATCATGATGATAGACATTCACTCCATAATACACTTCCAATACCTTTATGGAGTTGGAAACGCATTGGATACCTATGCATGGTAATGTCTCTAGCTATCCACGAAAACATAGCATATAACTTCATGCTAGCTATCATCAAATCAATAGCACACATGTTTGAAACTTCTATTGAAACATTTTACTAAGAATCTGATCAATGGAATTTGTAATTCAATTTCAAGTGCAACTCTCTTTAAGTGATTAGACGAGTTTAATTGTCCATCATGATATTCCAGCAATTAGCCAGTCTTAATTTCTTTTTCCTTGTTATTACACATGTCCTCTGCTGACTTGACAAACTTTTTCGTCATCTCTTCAATCTGACAAAGAGGATTAAACATCAGAAAACATTCAAATCATTTCAAAACCTATACTTTCTGAAAAAGAATAAAATTGTTTTAACCCTAAACTCACCTCTTTCTCTAGTTTCTTGGCATCATCCTTGGGGAAACTTGAACCTGCTTTTTTTACTGTATCCATTGCCTATAAAGCCAACCAACAATGTGCTTAAATAACAGAACACTGAAGCATATTATATTGCACTGGAACATGAAATTCTACTTCTCTAATACCAGCACCTAAACACAGCCGTACTTTAATACAATTTGTTATACAGCCACTAGTTAGGAAGTTACTAATAAGACGCTATGAAAATTGTCCACTTGTATTGTGAATCCCATCTTCAAACTGTAAATGAATTCCTGATTTGAAGGTCTGTACTCTTATCACATATAGGAAACACGAAACATCTAGAAAATAGTAGGAAATCTTTCAAGATTTTCCAAGAACTAAAAGATCCCAACTTCCATGATTATAGAACATTACTTATAGGAAAAATTATTGCATTCGGAATGCTTAACATGACTATGCAATCGCAATGACAAATCTAATGTTAAAATATTTTAACTTCGATACCTTTTGGCGAGCCCTTCTTATACTTTGTCTACAATCTTCACAAGACTTTGCAACCACCTTACACATAGCCTAGAACAAATTTCCAGTGATGAGTTGTGGATCACATTGCATCATTGAAAAAATATATGAAAGAGACATTCAATCATAAGCAAACCTGGGTATGCTCTTTGGTTAATCTGGTAAATGCAAAAGCATGGAAAAAGTATATCAGTTAGCAGTCCAGGAAATCCTCAACATTTTATGCATTCGCAATGTTTAACCAGTTTGACAAGTATTTTTGTGTCATCTTAAAAGAAAGATCTTGAAAATTTAACTCAACAATAATTGCCCTTGTGTCAGACCAATGCTTCATGTGAAACAAGTATTAATGTCAAGTTAACAAGAGCTTACGGTGGTATAGCTGCAATCAATCGATCACCATCCCTTTGAGGATTTAATCCCAACGGAGACGAAACAATGGCATTCTCTAGCTGCTTGAGGGTCTGCAAAATACATAATGGGTATGATTCTCAAGGGTACGATAGCTTTAACACCACTAGTAAAACACAGTTAAAGAAAGGAAGAGAAAAATGCATCACAGACTTAATTTTTATAAAGTTTATAACAGGAGACCAACTTGTTTCAACAATAGTGTTATTCAAAGTTCATTTGAGTTGTGCACTGAATGCAAGCATTTGAATAGATGCACAAAAGTTATCACCTTGAAAGCCACATTTTTTAAATTGGAAAACTAGCACCATTGAAACACTGCAGAGATATTGGGTAGTATAAACAAAATGAATGGACAAAAAAGATCAAATACCAAAAAAAAAAATCAAAACTTTACAGATAGGATTAAGATCATTACATTTGGATCATATGGATTAACGGATAAGGTTTTAGCATCCATGACTGAAACAACAGCTGATCGATTTAAAGGCAGCTTCACACCATCAGTTTCGACAATGATGTGATCAAGCATTCCTGCAAAGCATACAATTGATGAACACTTCAACAAATTAAAACCAGCTGTTACGAATAATCAAACTAAAGCAAACAGAGGGCCATGATAGGATACCTGCAGATGCCCTTCCAGTTCTTAATTTCTGGAGTTCTCGAGATAATGCAACTACAGCCGCATCCATCTGCGAATTAGCAGTTGCCTTAACAGTAGGCCCAATATCCACAAATTCAACTGTACCCCCAGCAGAGTCATCCCCTAAAATACAAATACGAAAAGAAATGATCTCCCAATTTGACATACATTGATAGTATTCAAATAAAGAAATTAGGGATATTGAACTACGAAAAACACATAACGGGATCTTTAAATTAAAAGAAACCACACAACACACAACCAAGAAACTGTTCTCTTTACTATATTTTCCATCTTTAAAAATCAAACCCAAAAACACCAACTTTCACAAGTGCAATACGAGAAGTGCAAAGTAGAATAGTCTGCCTCAGATTAAGCAAAACCCAGAAATGAGCACAAGCCAATAATATCAGATCCTCCGATTATCACAATTTCACAACATATTAGCCATCAATCAGAAATGGGTAAATCAAAAAACAGAGAAAAAAAAGGGAGCATTACTTGATTTATTTTTTCCTTTAGCAAAGCCACGACGAGACTGTTTGAGGAAATCAAAGGAAGGCAAAGTTGCTGACGGGAGTTTGTGGGAAACAGAGTTTGAGAGAAGATGGGGAGAGAAGATGGTGGTGGTGTTAGAGAAAGTGCGGGCTTTGGTGAAATTAGTGGAGCTTCGAAGAAGAAAGAGAAAAGAGTTTCGAGAAGAGATTGTGCGTCTTAGGTGCAGCAGAGCCATTTTCACTCTTTCTAAGTTTCTCCTCCGGGTTTTTATCTTTTGGCTGTCCTCCTGTCTTCTTCTCTCTATTTCATTTTTTTGCTGGGGAGGGTTTAGGGTTTTGAGCAGTGTCTTTTAAAAAACCGGCTTATGTGTAATACTTGTCCTATCCTATCAAATTT
>Ga0325411_1008905_pt1 | contig 10805 bp, 9 predicted proteins | sample PopdelMetagenome_13_FD_206181 | JGI IMG/M metagenome (GOLD analysis project Ga0325411, IMG submission 206181) | Populus deltoides microbial communities from Bellville, Georgia, United States - Xylem-PdIQD-R4 | ecosystem: Host-associated > Plants > Phyllosphere > Stem > Wood/Secondary xylem...
TATTTAAAAGCTTTGCAAATTGATCTGGCTAGGCTAACGCCAGGGCAGGGAGCACACGGATGGTGCTGAGAGGCAGAGCCGGCATTTTTGCGATCAATCTCTTCAACAGTGAAGCTAGCTATCCAATATTCGAGCGCTTCAAGGGAAAGAGCATCTCCTTGTTGTGCCATCACTTCATTGTTTTGTTCTTGCGCAGAAGCTGAAATTGCATTAGTGACCTCGTTATTGCTTGAGCCTGCTACAGTCTTAAGTTTTTTTTTCTGGAGGACCATCAATTGCTGCACGGGCTGCATCTTGAACTTCTTCTGGAACATGTTTACAAATCTTAACACCGCGGCCTGTCACTTTAGTATGAACACCATAAGGTATGGATTATAAGAACCAAGAAAGATATGGTTTTATTTATAGAAACTACTGATGATCCTAACTCCAAAGTTTGATTTATTTATTTATACATTGTTGTGGCTGAGCATGAAGCTGAAAATGTTGACTCATCAGTTGTCTTAGCTGCGGAGAGCGCACCTGAAGAATACCCTTGTCAGGTTAGTGAGCAGGTATTACTGAAGCCACTTGGACTCGCAGAAGAAGCAACGTTACCAAAGGAAAGTGTTTTCCTTCTGTTAAAGAAAGGAAAACACTTTTCTTTTTTTTTTTAGCTCCGTTCATTTTCTCAAATACACAGTTTCTTTTTCTTCAAAATCAATTGGAAGCTGAGCAGGAACAAGAGCATTTTTCTGGACCAATTAATTTCAGGTATTTTTTCTCTTTTGTTTCCTTTATGTTTTTATCTTCTTCTTCGTAGATCTGTAAAAATTATGGCATAAATCCTTTGATATTTTTGATAAGTCTGCTACTGTCATAATTTTTCCATAACATTTCCATAACTCTTCATCTTATCTTGTCACATTTCACAGTTAAAACTAACCAAATTCATCAAGCAACCCACAAAAAACACATTTTTTCCATGAATGTTTTCTTCTTCATGAATCACAATTGGCAGCTCAAATCATTTAACCAAACAAGGGGGGAATTTCTAACCAAACAGAGAGACAAAACCGGGGGGGAGATAACTGTGAACAGAAAGAGGCAAAACAGGGGGTGGGGTGCGATTTCTGTGAACAGTGAGAGGCAAAATAGGGGGGCTATTTCTGTTAACATAGAGAGGCAAAACAGGGGGCGATTTCTGTTAACATAGAGAGGCAAAACGGTGGGGGGGCGATCGATTTCTGTGAACAAAGAGAGGCCAAAACGGGGGGGGGCGATTTTTGTTAACAAAGAGAGGCAAAACGGGGGGGGGCGATTTTTATTAACAAAGAGAGGCAAAACGGGGGGGGGCGATTTTTGTTAACAAAGAGAGGCAAAACGGGGGGGGAGATTTCTGTGAACTTTACTGTGAAGCAGCCCCTCCCTGTCCCCAGATCCGGCCACCATATACTTTCTGTCAACCCTTGCTCTTTTTTTTTTGTCAAGTCACAGCGTTACCAGAGTAAGTAGCCGGGGGAGAGAGGAGGAGAAACCGAGAGTGAGAGGGAACAGGGGAATGGGGGAATGAGAGAAACCGAGAGGGAGAGGGAACAAGGGAATTGGGGAAACTGGAACCGGGAGAGGGGAATGGGACCAGGGGAATTGGGGGAACTGGAACCGAGAGGAGAAGGGAATGGGAGGGGAATGGGAACAGTGCAATTGGGGAAGGTTAATGGGGAATTATAGAAACCGGTTATAACAGGGGAAATAGGGAATGAATATAATAGAGGAAATGGGGAATTATATAAACCGGTTATAACAAGGGAAATGGGGAATTATAGAAACCGATAAGGTAAGGGGAATGGGTGGGGAATGGGAGAATGGGATGGGAACAACGAAATTATAACAGAACCCTAATAAACATAAATTTGTGTTTTATTTTGCTTTGATTAATTTATGATTAGTGTTTGATTATATTTATTATATATGGATAAATTTGTGTGACTATGCCGGTAATTATATGGATTTCATTGCGCAATGTCTATTGATCGTTGTGAACTTATGAAATGTATAATTTTCAAAACGGTTTTATCATCGAGAAATTGAATGTTATGGTCTTAAATAATATATTTTAAGACCTTCTTTGTTCAGGGAATCAAATATCATTGCCATAACTATTATACATTGTCCGCTTCTTTCAGCATAATTTATTGTATTAATTGTGTAAGTATTTTATATGCTTTTTTTAATATTTATTTCCTTAAATTTTTAGGTTTTGTTATCAGAAAACTTCACTTTCATATTATGGATAGTAAGATAATTCATGCAGCATGTATGGGAGCAGCTGTAACTATGATAGCTACAGGGGTAGCTATTATTGAACAAGAAAGAAATACAATTTATATACCAAGAGAACCACGTATAAATGCAATTGCTCAACGAGAATTCTTTATTGACAACATTTTGAATCGAGGTGATAGACATTGTGTTGAACAAATTCGTATGAAACCTGTTGTTTTATATAGATTGTGTGATGTTCTCACAAGTCATGACCTATTATGATCAACTCAAAATGTGTCGATTAGGGAGCAAATAATTATGTTCTTACAAATCGTAGGCCAAAACCAAAGATTTTGTTTTATTAGTGGTATATACTATAGGTCTGTTAAAACTATCCATCGTTACTTTAGAATTGTTTTAAAAGCAATTCTTAAGTTATACAAACACCTTATTAAAGATCCAGAGGATATAGTTCCAGCTGAGATAATGAATAATCGAAGATTCTATTCTTATTTTAAGGTATGAGAACAATACCAGTATTTTTATACATTAATTAATTACATCTAGAAGAAAAGTTTATAAATCATTTTTTCATGTTTATAAAGGATTGTGTGGGAGCAATTGATGGTACCCATGTTCCTGCAAATGTTCCTGTTGAGATTCAAGGAAAGTTTCGAGGTTGAAAAGAAGAAACAACACAAAATGTTTTAGCAGCTATAACTTTTGATTTGAAGTTTATATATGTTTTAGCTGGCTGGGAAAGAAGTGCATATGATTCACGGGTTTTAGGTGATGCATTATCAAGACCTAGTGGTCTAAAAATTACAGAAGGTATATAATAAAATATTGTATTATATGCAATAAACATATAAAATGTCTTATCAGATAAAGATAGTAATAGGTTTTATTTTTTTTAATTTGTAGGGAAATATTATCTTGGTGATGGTGGTTACGGTATTCGAAAAGGAATCATTTCTCCTTTTCATGGAGTTCGATATCACTTGAATGAGTTTACAGAACGTGCAACAGAAAATAAAAATGAGTTATTTAATCTTCGACACTCTTCATTGAGAACCGCTATTGAGCGAGGGTTTGGTATTTTAAAGAGTCGTTTTAGACCAATTGATGGAAAATCTTTTTAGTCTTATGAAACACAAGTAGATGTTGTGCTTGCATGTTGTATTATTCATAATCACATAATGGGGGTTGATCCTTATGACTTTCTTATGGAAGAAATATGTTCGGATAGTGAACCAATTAGACGAACAATCAACTTAAATCAACAGGAGGAAAGGGAAGAGAATAGGGAGTGGATAACAAAAAGAGAAATGATTGCATCAACCATGTTGAATAATTATAACACTTAAAGAAACTAATAAGTGAGTGTTAATTATATGTGTTTGTTTTTATTATGTCTTGCTTGAGTTTGTATTATCTTTGTTATGTATTTGGAGTAAATGTTGACTTTATTATAATTTCTCTTTTAATTATTAATTGTAGTTTTTATATGAAATTTATTAAATCTAAATATGTATGATTTTATTTTGTATAAATTTGTAATTTTTTTTTGTAGAAATGAGTTCCACGCAGAATGAAAAATGCAAGGGAAAGCACTTCACATGGTCTAAGCCTATGTCTCACATATTGCTTGAGATATTAGCTGATGAGGCACTTAAAGGAAGCAAACCTTCTTCCACCTTTAAAGCAAAATCTTTTGTTAAGGTGGCTACATAAATCAGTTAAAAGTTCAACGTGCAATACGAGCCTAAGCATGTGGACAATCATCTCAAGACTGTAAAAAAAGAATGGGGAATAATAACCAAACTTAAAAATAAAAGTGGCTTTGGCTGGGATGATTGTTTGAAGATGATTACAGTTTCGGAAGATGTATATGATAAATAAGTAAATGTATGATAAATATTATACTCTTTATAATTTTTATATTTACTTTTGTTTCTAAAATGTTATACAATGAACAAAAAATTTGCATATTCTAAACTTTATGAACAGGCATATCCCAATCATGACAAGTATCTCAACAAAAAACTTGATATGTACGAGGTAATGACAATTGTTGTTGAAAAAGACATGGCAACCGGAAATTATGTCAAATCATATGCTGATGTCAATTTGGAAGAGAACACTGAAAAGCAATCAATTTCAATTGAAAATGAATTAAGGGGAATATGAAGAAACTTCTAAGGGAAAAGAGACATCTTCCTCTAGTACACAAAAGATGCAACATAGGAAGAGAAATCGCATATATGAAGATGATGGTGTTGAAAAGTTGTCTAAACAGATTGGAGATGTAGCATTTGCAATTCAAAGCCTCATCAAAAATCAACTTGATGTTAATGCGTTATATGCGGAAGAGATGAAAATTCAAGGTTTTGATGAGATCACTCTTGGGGATGCATTTGATCATTTGGTCCAAAATGAAATGTTTGCAAAAGCATTTATGGCAAAAAATGCTAATTTGAGGAAAATTTGGGTTTAAAATTTTGTGAACCAACACTACTACAGGCCTGCTTGCTAAGATGGTTTGACTATGTTTAAAATTTAAGTTCAGACTATGTTTGTTATTTGACAAATATGTTTACTTGTTTAATTCGGTCTAGCATGTTTATGTTTGTAATTTGAACTAATATGTATGTATATAACATCAAAACTTAATATTTATGCATGACTTTATTTGATGTTAGATATTTATATTTATTTCTTGATGCTTATTTGATATATATTTCAGAAATAACCGTTGAATTTTTTTATCAGTGATATGAATAAAAGAACCTAATGTTGGTTTAGATTAATTGTTTATTTAGTTTAATTACAAGGTAAAGCATATAAATTCTAAATCACATGTCTTTCATCGATGACCACATGAATTTTGCTGATGGATCTCGTCAGAGTTTGAAAAGCAAATAATTGTCCAAGCTTCTAACTTGTTAATAAAGAGGGAGAGATACTTGGAGGAAGACAATTCTTTTTATTCATCAATCTCATTACATGCGGGGAGAAAAGATTACAAAGTAATTAAAAGTAATTAAAATCTAATTCACGAATAGTCTAAAGAGAACTTGAAGTCATTTTAACTATTCATGAACTCATACATCTCTCCAGGCAAGGTTTATTGTTCAGCAGATCTGTATTGGTTTCCCAGCCTATTTCATCTAATCAGTTATCTGGTTTATACAAGGCGCAATCCAGCAAAATGTGAGCGTTTTTGTGCTGGAATGGAATAGATATGGCTTCTCAATTATAGGAAATCTCTGAGTTCCAGTTGGGTAGATATCTTGGTGTGCCTCTCATTAGTGGAAAGCTAAATGATGTTGATTGCATGCTGCTCCTGGAAAAAACAAAAAAAAATCATTAGTGGACTTCAACATTCGGTAACTAAGCTTGAGTAGATTACTGTTCATTTCTTACGGGCTTGATACTAAATTCATTGGGAAATGCAGAGCTAATTTCAACCCAAAAATTTGCTTATCATTTTTAGTGAATAATGAACAAGATGATGATTAACACAGTGATCATTGAAATAATGAAGAAGGTTACAATCAAAACACACCCAGAGTGATACACGATGAACAATCAAGTTGAACAGTAGGTGCTTCAAAGTCTAGACAACACTTACGGAAAGAAGTCTGACGCAGGATATTCTAGAGGAGCTGGGCTATCACATACGTAGTTGATAGCTTTGAACTACCTTGACATGGCAGACCAGTGCAGGGATGGAAGGACACAAGAGTTTGGGTCATGAAACAATAAGTTGTCAGGCTTAGCATCCCTATGCATGATGAGAACAAGTGAATCACAAGCCTCAAAAACCCCAACGATAGTACTCATCAACTTAGCAGCCTCTCTTTCACCATGAGCAGAACAGAGGGCATAACTGAAACAGTGTAAGAATGATTCAGAGCATGCTTTCTTTCCTACCCTTATTCACTCATAAATTAGAGGCTTGTCGTCCTTCACCATCGTCCTGTAATTAAAAGCCATACACTTTGAAACCAATCAAATTCTAAAAATTAATTAACTTCCATTTTTTTTGTGGGTTCACTCAAAAATACTATCCATCTAAACCAATCAATTCCTACCCTTATTTTTTTTGTGGCATATCTGAAATATTCATACAAATCAATCAGAGTTAAAGCCAATAATTCAAAACTAAAACATATATAGTGCTTACCAAGCCGCAAGGGGTCTACCTTAATGATGTCCCACAACCATGCAAGGCCATGAAGGACATCCTTAGCATCAGGATGCTCCCACTGCACTACTGACGCACACCATTCTTTTGTTTCCTTGTGGATCAAACTTAATGCAGACAACAAGGCTTGAATCAGGAAGAGAATTGGTTATAAGCAGACAGAAAGATTCAGAAAGACAGAGAGAGACAGAGAGAGGCTATGTACCCAGATATCCCACAGCGATAATAAATTTGGTGCTCAATTCAAAAGCATTATATGTAATTGTCTGACACGAGACGAGAAATTAGGATTACTGGAGAATCCACCGCTTCTTGTGCCAGGGGGTCTCCATGCCCGAAGCTATGCAGAGTGTGGATCCCCTTAGCTTCCCCAAATGCATCATCTCTCCTTGAAATGCCTTAACAACAAACATTCTGCAGCTTTGGAATCCTTCACCGGCTGTCAAATTATCTACAAAAAGATTATCAAATTATTATAAAGGAACAAACTTTAAAGCTAATCAAATTCTCATTTAAAATCTCGTCTTTAAAAAGACAATAGTTATCCAATCCCACATAAACAAATTAAGAATCTTTCTATAAATAATAAATAAAAAGAGAAATTTTAGATAATATTTAATTAGTGTCTCAAAATTAAAGGACAAATATAAAAGGTGTTACGATTGGGGATGATAAAATAAAATCATTAGGTTAATCAAACTTGTGGGTCAAATTTAATATAAACACACAGCAATCATTACGTGGATGTGGTTGAGGCTAATAATTCATTCAAATTAAATTAAGATTGTGAGAGAAAGAGAGGAATTACCTGTAATTAATTCAATATCTATTAAATTATATTAAAGGCGGAGTTATTTCATAATGATAGGTCCTAAACTCTATAAAGGGACGAAGGACATCCTTAGCGTTAGGATCCTCCCACTCCACTACCGACTCCCACCATTCTTTTGGTCTTATATACATTTTTCTAATAGAAGGGGGAGATGGAAGACAAATTGCCATCCTCTTCAGCTTCTCACATGTGTCTACTTTAATTCTTTGGAGAGAATCGCAAATCAGTTTTGCACTACAAATTCTTTTCAGTTCTGGTAACCAACTCAATTCCACTTTTCTTAACTTTGGGAGTTTGAATTCGGTGTTGCTCCTGCTGCTTTCTTCATCTGATCTTGTTCCACCTATTATCTCCTCAATTTTCTCACATCCTACAACTATAATCTTTTCTAGGTTTACGAGGCAAATCCAAGAAGATGGAACCAAGATCTCCATGCTATTGCAATTCCTTACTTCAATTTGTTGGAGAGAATCGCACATCAGTTTTGCACTACAAATTCTTTTCAGTTTTGGTAACAAACTCAATTCCAATTCTCTTAACTTCGGGAGTTTGAATTCGGTGTTGTTGCTGCTGCTTTCTTCATCTGATCTTGTTTCACCTATTATATCCTTCATCTTCTCACATCTTATAACTGTTATCCTTTCTAGGTTAACGTGACAAATCCAAGAAGATGGAACCAAGCTCTCCATGCTGTCGCAATTCCATACTTTAATTTGTTGGAGAGAATCGCAAATCAGTTTTACACTACAAATACTTTTGAGTTTTGGTAACCCCCTCAATGCTAGAGATCTTAACTTTGGGAGTTTGAATTCGGTGTTGTTGCTGCAGCTATCTTCACCCATAACCCCTTCTTCATCTGATCTTGTTCCACCAATTATCTCCTCCATCTTCTTACATCTTTCAACTGTAATCCTTTCTAGGTTTACGAGGCAAATCCAAGAAGATGGAACCAAAATGTCCATGCTATCGCAATTCCTTACTTCAATTTGTTGGAGAGAATCGCAAATCAGTTTTGCACTACAAATGCGTTTTAGTTCTGGTAACCCCCTCAATGCCAGAGATCTTAACTTTGGGAGTTTGAATTCGGTGTTGTTGTTGCAGCTATCTTCACTCATATCCCCTTCTTCATCTGATCTTGTTCCACCAATTATCTCCTTCATCTTCTTACATGTTGCAACTGTAATCCTTTCTACGTTTACGTGACAAATCCAAGATGGAACCAAGATTTCCATGCTACCGCAATTCCTTACTTCAATTTGTTGAAGAGAATCGCAAATCAGTTTTGCACTACAAATGCTTTTGAGTTTTGGTAACCCCTTCAATGCTAGAGATCTTAACTTTGGGATCTTGAATTCGGTGGTGTTGCTGCAGCTATCTTCACCCATAACCCCTTCTTCATCTGATCTTGTTCCACCAATTATCTCCTCCAGTTTCTCACATCCTACAACTGTAATCTCATCTAGGTTTATGAGGCAAATCCAAGAAGATGGAACCAAGATTTTCATGCTATTGCAATTCGTTACTTTAATTTGTTGGAGAGAATCACAAATCAATTTTGCACTACAAATTCTTTGCAGTTTTGGTAATTCTTCCAATATCAGTTCTCTTAACTTTGGGAGTTTGAATTCGGTGTTGTTGCTGCTGCTTTCTTCATCTGATCTTGTTCCACCTATTATCTCCTCTATTATCTCACAACACATAATTCTAATCACTTCCAGGTTTACGAGGTTTGGCAGCAAGACAAGAGGGAACAACTTCTTCATACTTCTACATCCAGAGCAATTGAACTCTTTAAGACCAGAAAATACACCATTATAAGATGGCAATGGTGTTGGAGAAGGGTAGAACCAAGAAGATGAAATTAAGCTCTCCATGCTATTGCAACCCTTAATGTGGATGACCTCCAGTTCAATTGAATGCTTTATTAGAGAGGAAACATCACATGAACAACGAAAAATAAACAGTTGTTGAATGTCATTTGGGAACATGACTTGAAAATCTCCATCTCCATTGTTACACAAATTACCCAACCAAACTGTTTTACTTTTGCCATAATCATCCATTTCACTGTAATAATCTTCATCCCGTGGTCCTACAAAAATACAGTATGTACTTAGTGATCGGATCTTATCCCGAGAATTAAGATACTCCACAAAGTCAGATTGACTTTCAAAATGGCATACCAAATTTTCCAACTTTCTCGAGCATCCTACTTCCTTTCCTTTAACTGTTACTGGACTATAAATCTTCTCCTCTAATACGAAGACTTGCAGGTGAGAGAGTTTTGGTAATATCTCACTAGGAAACTCATTTTCACCACATCCATTCATCCTCAGATACCTCAGCTTGGATAGACATTGCATGCCTTGAGGTATCTTTTCAAGTGCCCAAGTACCATGGAGATCTAGCCTCTTCAGCGCTCCGAGCTTTTCTAATGATGGTATGTGCCTTAAATTCTCACATTCTTTGAGCAATAATGCAGTGAGACTCACTAGTTCAGAGACAGAATCAGGCAATTTTATGATGCTTGTACGAGACAGATCAAGAACCTTGAGCCCATGCAATTGTTGGAAAAAATTATCTGCAATAAATTGCAACACTTCATTACCACATATCAATAGAGTTGAAAGATTGGGACACATTGGTGAATGGCTAGAAGGAATTTCCTCGAAATAACAATCCTTCAGAGAGACTCTCACTAGATTCTCTTTCCACATATCCACATCTGGTAATTCATCATTATATTCCCCAACCATGACTGGAGAGTTTGTTCGGAGTATTTGGTGGGCCATGTCCCTAATCAAGTCATGCATCTTGACACATCTATGATAATCACCATAATCAGCTCTTTCCATTAAACAGACTTTTTCAAGTTTATCAAGCATCGTGTGGCCCTCGTCAAATGCTGCTTGCCTGCTCCTCATTTCTTCAATTATTCCCTCATCGATCAAATAACCTATCAGCTCCTCCCTTTTAATCTCATGATCTTCAGGATACAATGCACAATACAAGAGACATTGTTGTAGTGCTAAATCATTTAACTGATCATAACTAAACCTCAATAACCGGAATACCTCATCTTCCATTTCCCTACATTTTGATTCTTTCAATTTTTTCAATGTATTCCTCCACTCATGTGGCTGCTCCACTCCCCTCATGCTTCCTGCCATTGTAATAATTCCCAATGGCAAACCAGCACATTCCCTTACAATATCCTCAGCAATTCGTTCCACTTCTGAAGAAAATGTTATGTCATGTCCAAGTCTCTCAGTAAACAAAGTCCAAGCTTCTCTCTCCGAAATAGGTTGCACTTTGATTGTGTGTTGGGTTTTCATGTATTGACAAACCTTTTCTGATCGAGTTGTAAGAATTAGCTTGCATCCCTCAACTTGGTCAGGAACTCCCAGCTTTTGTAGGTCAAAAGCCTTCCACAAATCATCTAAAATCAGAACCCATTTTTGTTTCTTTTTTAATTCTTCTTTCAACGCGGCCGCTCTATGCAGCTCCTCATCTTCACTG
>Ga0325411_1008906_pt1 | contig 10805 bp, 4 predicted proteins | sample PopdelMetagenome_13_FD_206181 | JGI IMG/M metagenome (GOLD analysis project Ga0325411, IMG submission 206181) | Populus deltoides microbial communities from Bellville, Georgia, United States - Xylem-PdIQD-R4 | ecosystem: Host-associated > Plants > Phyllosphere > Stem > Wood/Secondary xylem...
AGTGGGTTGGACTGGATACGGCAATACGTTTGCCGTACTGAGCCGGAGCGCGGGGGACTTTTACAGCAAAGGGCTAATTACTGTGATTTCATGCGACGTTGTGGAGGAGTTAGGCAGTTTTTTTTTTTTTTTCTTCGAAAATTTTGATTTTTTTTATTCAAATTAATTTTTTTATACTTTTAAATTATTTTAATATATTAAAATAAAATAAAAAATATTTTAAAAAACAATTGAGACTATAATATTAAACACTGCCTTAATACTATGAGAGAGTAACATATGATTGTTGCTTATAACTCTTTTGATATTATGATATTCATTTCATTTTAAAGTATTTTTTATTAAAAAATATAATAAAATAATTTTTTAATTTTTTTCTCAAATTTATTTAAAAAATAAGGAATAATAAAGTTAAAGAAAGATAAAATTAAAAAAAAACTAATTTTATAAATTATTTCAAATAAAATAAATAATAATCAAAAGAAATAAGACTAAATTTGACAAATAAAAAATTTTTTAAATGATGAAATTAAAAAAAATAATTTTATAAATTATTTCAGATAAAATAATTAGTAATCAAAAAAATAGAGACTAAATCATAAAGATAATAAAAAATTCCAAATAAAAAATAAATAAATAACAATCAAAAGAATAAGGACCAAAATAAATAGAAAAATTAAAATTAAGGGATGAAATTGAAAAATAAATATATAAAGGATTCAAATAAAATATATAACAATCAAAAGATTAAGAATTAAATTTGATATAATCAATAAATAACATGATATTTTTTAATTTTCCATCACTTTTAAAAAATGCATTCCACCTAAAATTAAAAAAAAAATTAAAAACTATGTCAACTTTTTCTTTAACTATAAATTTTTTTTATTGACCAATAATTTTAATGATAAACAAACATTAAAAAATTTTAAAAGTAGTTTAAGGAATCTTAATTTTTCTTTTATAGGTTATAAAAGAAAAATTTTCAAGAACTAAATGAGGCCCAAATAGTCACTTTATAGGTTATAGCCATTTTTCTATTTCATTTTCAGTTTTTTTTTACCCTTTCATTTGCAATAAAAAACTCAAAAATATGTTTCCTATCCAAAAATAAAGAGAAATGTTTTTGAAAAAAGAAAAATTACAACTATTTTCTATAAAAAAATCAAAATAATAAACTATAATAATATTTTTAATTTTTAATTTATGATAGTTTAATTATAAAATAATAATTTTTTATTTAAACCAAAAGTTACTATAAAAAAATTATACTTGTTAATTAAAAAATAGATATTTATATTAAATTTATAATAAAAATAAATTCATGACACTAACCAGGTATGAAATATAAAAAAAAAACAATTAATGTTTTGCATTGCTAAAAATGTCTGTATATAAAATATAAAAAAAATTGCATTGTTCAATTTTTTTTTCATATGAAAAAACAGTGAAAACTTGTAAAACAAATGCGAAAAATATAAAATATGTTTTTCAAACTCGGAATATTTTCAGTTTTTTGGATGAAGAAAAATTATATTTAAATAAAATATTCTATTTTTCAAACAAAAAGTTATATTTAAATAAAAATTATATTTAAATAAAATATTCTAATTTTATATTTAAATAAATATTCTAATTTTAAATAAAAATTATATTTAAATAAAATATTCTGTTTTTCAGTTTTCCTTTCTTGGCTCCAATTTTTCAAAAAGTTAGAGTATTATTCTATTTCCAAGCAACCCATAAAAATTTCCTGCTCTCTTAGCCTGGTTGACATTTGCACCATTTACTGTTAACCTAAAAATATATTTTTTTAATTATTTCAAACAAATAAGCACTACTTGGTTGGCTCAAATTGCAATACAAATGTGATATACTACAAGCCATGGATATTAAATTTGGTATGGCTTAGTGTATACACATGATATGTAACTCAACTGATCAGGTTCTAAATTTATTTTCTAGAGGTCACCAATTTGAGTCCCACAAGCTTAGAGTCATTGGAGGCTTACAAGGTCATTAACTTTACGGTCCGTGGGATTAGTCGAAATACGTGCAAGCTGATCCGGACACCTACATCAATCTAAAAAAATATATAAAACCTAGTCTAAACTGAGTTTTTTTTAATAGTTTCAAACATTTACTTGACTAAACTTGGATGGCCAAATAGTCAACTAGTAGAACTCGAGAGAAACCTCTTAGGTCAATTCCAATCATTTTTTTTTAAATGATATCGTTTTGAAATTGACTCGGTGATCCATAAGTTGATTTGAATACCAAGTAACCCAGGCCACATCTTGGACCATAACTGACAACTATGAAATAAATCAACAATAATTAGTCCAACTAGAGCCTTTTGTATTAGAAAAGCAACTAGATCATTGGCCCGCACTACGCTACCGATCATATCATTTTTTCTTGACATTAAAAAATATTTAATTGTTGATAACGTGTTTTTTACTAGGAAAAAATGTTAAATCATGAAAGGATTGACCTGGTATAATCCGGTCAACTTGACAGGTTTAGAGAATATAGTTTCACTAAAAAAAATTCAAGATGAAATTTTTAAAAAATATTGAGACGGAAACATATTTGATCGACTCAGGTCAATTTAGGTTAAATTGTCATATCCGTAACTTAAATCATGAGACTAAGATAACCCCACAGAAAGCAAATTGAAGCAAATCATTAAACTTAATTCATAATCAACACAATATTAAATGATGATTTTTTTTAAAAAAAAGATATAATTAAAAAAACAAAAAAAACAAGCAGACAACTTAGGTTAACATGCTAAACCAACAATCTGGATCATGTAACTGAGATAACCATGTAGAAAGAAAAATAAAACAAATTATGAGGCCGAGTTCTCAATCAACCTAATGTTGAATGATGAAATTAAAAAAAAATATCAATTAAAAAAAACAAAAAAAGACTCAAGTCAACCTATCAAACTCGTAACTTATCTAATGAAACTACGGTAACCTCATAAAAAATAAACAAAAAAATATATATATGTTTAATTCCAAATCAACCATATAGTGAGGGATAAGATTGAGGAAAACAACTTTAACTAGAAAAATAAGAGGGAAACTCAAGTTAACTTGTTAAACTTGCGCTATAGGTCATAAGACTAAAATAAGTAAACTCAATGTTAAAGAATGAAATTAGAAGAAAAAAAATACTAAACCTAAAAAAAAAGCATTGTTAAAGTGAATTGTGCTTTGTAAGGACGAGAACATTGAATCCCCATACAGGTCATAAGACCGAGATAAGCAAATTCAATATTAAATGATAAAATTAAAAAAAATATTAAGAAAAAAAAATAAAGCATTGTTCAAATGTTTTGTGAGGCGAGGAGTAATGAATTCCCCTCCTCAATTAATTTGGGTTAATATTTTTTTTTTAAAAAAAAGCTTTATTTGATTCTAAAGTATTAATTACTCTATTGTCACTCGCATCCTTAACTTTTTTGATTTTATCAATTCTGCATAAAGTATGATAAATATAAAATAATATCACTTTCTAATTTATCTATTGTTAATGATAGTTAAATATTATAACCATTTTATTCATCCTAGCTAGATGTTTTTATTAGAAACATCAAAATAAACCATAGTTTGCCGATGGTTATAAGAGTCAATCTAAGGTCTAGGTCGTAGGTTAAAAGGCTAACCTAGTTCAACATAACATTTTTAAAAAAAAAAAGCTAGAAGTAGCGTTATTTTGATTAAAAAAACATATTTATTCACCAATTTAGCTTATACCAAGCCTTGAGACAGCGAGTCATCATATTGACCCACCATGTTAGGCTAGGTCTTATAGTTAGGAATCTAGGAAAACCACTTTTTTGTCTTTTTTTATTTTATTTTATCAATTATGCATCAAGTGTAATGAATATAAGACAATAACACTCCCTAATTTATCCATTGTTAATGATAGTCAAATGTTATATCCACTTTATAAATGCTCGTTAAATGTATTTTTTTAAACATTAAAATAAAACTCCAATCTACCCTTAGTTACAACAACTAATCAAAGGCTCGTGTCGTGGGCTAGGACATTGTCATGGTTCAACGTAACCTTTTTGCTTTTTTGACAAACAAAGCAAAAAAAAAAAAATACTATTTTGATAAAACAAAATTAGATTTTTCCATCAACCCGGCTTGCACTAGGCAATAAGAGAACGAGTCATCGTATTAACCCACTAGGCCAGGTCATTAATGAATAATTTATCTCTCAAATCATTGTGATTGTTTTTTACAAGTTAGTGAATTGTAGGGGACAAAAGAAAAATTGACCATGATTTGATGCTAAGATTATATTTTAAGGCATATCTAAGTTTAAGTTTATTTTAATGAGGTAAATTGAAAGTATTTTATCATTAATAGTGGATAGATTCAAGATGATGTTATATAGTATGTATCATGTTAGAAATAAAATTAAAAGTTTTGTAATTCAATTTATACTAGGTGATGGTTTGAAGCTAGATTAAGGTTTCTCCACACTATAAAATAATATAAAGAGGTGAAGAAAAACATTATATATCCATATAAAAAAACATTGTGATTTGGAACAATGTTTTTCTTATTTTTTTTTTGTATTTAAATCATTTTATACTCCAATCATTGATTTGTTTTTTTTCAATATTGTCATTTAACGTTGTGTTAATTGAAAATTGGACCCGATAACCTTTTTAGATTAGTTTGCTATGAGGTTTTCATGCTGTCAAAAAAATATCCCGAGATTAAGTTAATGCTTTGTTTAATAAGGCAGAATCCATTATCCTATTAAAACAAATTGAAATTGTAGGGAACAAATTTGATACTAAAACAAAAAAGCAGCTTTGTTATCTTTTTTCACGAGTCATGAAGTATGGATTTTAAAATTTTGGCACCCAAAGTTCCTTCATTTTTTATCATTGTTTTTAGGTTTTGATATTTTGATCTTATACTTTATTTATTTTATATTTTAATCCCCGAATTTTATAAGAAGAGAAAGTAATAAAAAAACAACAAAGAAGAGAAAAAGAGATTAGTTGTCCATATTCCAGTAACCAAAAAAGCTGATATTGGTGTTAATGAGTTCTATTTAATTACAAGAGTTTCGTTCATTTGTTTTTAAAATAATTAATATTGTTGAAAAAGGAAGATAAAGGCTTGGATTTTTTTTTATTCAAGATGATTTTTTATGTTTTTTACATATTAATTATTTTAGTTTAAATATGGTTTATTAAGGTTTATGGGTTCTTTCTGAGGTGTTTTTATATAAAAAATAGTGAAAATAGCTTTGATGAATCCAAAAAGTAGGGAGCTGATTTCTTACCGCATTAGGTGGTCACAATATTATCAATACATCACACAGTTTATTCATTTTATTAAAAAAAAAGAAAAAAATGGTGGTCAGGCATGTAGGTTTGATTTTATAGCCCACGCGTCTAGCTTTTCTTTTTAATGGCTTCAGCAATAGACCAGGCACGCTAGCCCACCTAGGCTTAAGAGCCTTGCTTTTTTTGGCTTTTATGTTGTTTTATATATTTCTTTCCTTAAGTTTTAACTAAAATTCATTAAAATACATCGGGGGTGTTATTTTTTTTAATACCGTTTTTTTTTAAACATGATTATAACATTGTTTTTATTATATTATTATGCACTTTTTTTTGTACATCCTTCATGACGCTTTTTTTCTTAAAATTGTTTTGGTGACTTTTTTTTTATATGTATCTATTTTTATCATTGTATGATGAAATAAAAAATTGAAATCTAATCAAGTTCACAATCTTAATCGAGGGTTTAATGAGTTAACCTGAATGGACTGAGTCATTCCAAATATCACCATCTTAATATTAAAAAAAAAAAGTTAACACGATATCGTCTTAATATTTTTTTTAAAGTCAAACTGAGTTTAACTAGATTGACCAAAATTTTTTTAACCGTTAAGTTGATTAAATCATATCAAAAAAAATATAATTAATTTAATTTGAAACCTGATACAAAGCAAGGCTAGGACAAGGGATATTGATGTCAAGGTTGCTTTAATAACATTTTCAAAAGTTTAGAATTCTAATCTGATGATTATGATCATGATAAGATGTTGTCTATAAAACAAATATTATGGTATAAAATTGTCAAAAAAAAATCAAGCACGTTAAAGAGATAAAATTGCTTTAATTAGATAAATATCTTTTCTTATCCTTACTTCAAATTTACCCAAAATTTTTTTTTGATATTTGTTCTGATTGCTCTTGACCTCTTTTTTTATAAAAAAAAACATAGAACAAAAAAATTATATTTTTATAGAGAAAAGAGGTATTAATAAGAAAATGAAGAATTATACTAGCAAATTATCTTGTTTCATTGAAATTTAAATTATTATTATTCTCACAAAAAAAATATTATCATATAATTAAATATATTTTTTTTTAAAAGGCTTGGTCCAACACGAAGATAGATATATTAATCTGTATCTATCTTCAACTTCTTATCTAGTCTCTAGTTAGCATTACAAATTCTTTTTAATATTTATTTGTGCAAATATTTCTCAATTTATGTTATTGAAAACAAGCTAAAAAATGTGTTGACAACATTTGTATATATTTTTACGTTAAAGATATTTTTAGTTTGACAAGCAGTGAAGTGTGGGTTAATTAGCTAAATCTAACAAATACACTAAAAGAATTGAGGTTGTTATTGTTCATATGAACTATGACTGAATTATTTTTTTACGTTTCGATCATCAAACTTTTTTAATTGCAATTTCATCGTCCTAAGTTAGATTAACACGGTTTTTTTAATTTGAATCTTCTTGCTCACACAAAATGTTTAGGGATATCTTGGTAATGAATTGAAGAAAAAATATTGCAAAATAAGATTTACTTGTAGCTAAAAATACAAATTAAAAAAATAAAGACTGAACTTAACAAACAAAACAAAGCAAACTCCATTTTGATATTGACATGGAAAATTTCTATTTATTCCTTATTATTTTCATTATATCTATTGTATAGTCCTTAGTATTTTAGCATTTCACATTTCGGATCAACATTTTATTTATTTTATATTTCAATCCTTATAAGTTGTGAAATGAAAGAGAAAGTCAATAAAAAATGTTGATGAGGAAAAAAGTGTTGGATGATCTTGGTGTTAATAGGTTGAACTTTTTTAGAGGAATTCAATGGAGATGGCCTCTTAGAATGCCAACAAAAAATATGCTAGAGTTGTTAATGTTTTATTATTTATTTATTTATTTTTATTTTTAAAGAGATTAAAAACTACATTTATTTTGAAAACATATTTATAACGATTTTTAATATGTTTTTTTACTTCAAGTAAAAACAATTAAGAAAAATAGTTTTAATGGTCCTAAATCTCAAAATCTATTTTCTTGTGTCCAATAAATATTGTAGAGGACATAAAGTTGTTTTTTATAATTAAGTAATAAGCTAAAGGGTGTAGGGAATTTACTGTTCACCCACACCCCAATGTAGTAATAGACAATGAATTCTTTTTTTTTTCACTTTTTCATTTTTTAATAGACAATGAATTCCTTTTTTTTCCCCTTTTTCATTTTTTTCCAACTTTCTCATTTTTTTATTTTTTTCATTTATTTTTTTCAAAATTATCTTTGGCGATTTAACTTTTTTAATATTGAGCTGGTTAAAAATTTTGTTTTGTAATTTTTTTTTTAAAATACTATGAATTGCTACAGTGTTTTTCCACATGATTTTTCTATTTATTTTTTTAAAATTTTATTTATTGATTTTATTTTTTTAATATTGAGCTGATTGAGAATTTAGTATTTTGATTTTTTTTTCTTTAAAACATTGTTGATTGCTACAATATTTCTCTACATGGTTTTTTTTTTTGATTTTCTTCAAAATTATTTTTTTTGATTTTATTTTTTAATATTGAACTGGTTAAAATTACAGTTATAATATGTGAGGAAAACACTGTAACTTTCCTCGCAAATTACTGTGGATTGCTATAATTTTTTTCCCATATGGGTTTTTTTTCTGTTTTGTTATATTTTTCTCTAAAATTATCTTTGTCAATTTTATTTTTGAAATATTGAGCTGGTTAAGAATTGTAATTACAAGTAAATACAAATAAGACTAAATCATGCGGGGAAAACATTGTAACTTTCCTCACAAAACACTATGGATTGAAACAGTTTTTCCTCACATGGTTTTTTTCTATTTTCTTTTTTTTGTAATATTTTTTTCTAGAATTATTTTTGTTGATTTTACTTTTTTAATATTGAGCTTGTTAGAATTTAACTTTGTAATAAAGCTTAATCATGTGGGGAGAGCAATGTAACTTTCCTCACAAAACACTATGGATTGCTACGGTTTCTCTCAACATAATTTTTTTTTCTTGTGATTTTTTCAAAATTATCTTTATCAAATTTATTTTTTTAATATCGAGCTTGTTGAGAATTACAATTACAAATCATTACAAATAAGGTTAAATTATATGGGGGAGCAGTGTAACTTTCATTAAAAAATATTATGAATTGCTACAATGTTTCCAACATGGTTTTTTTTCCTAAAATTATCTCTGTTGATTTTTTTTTAATATTAAGCTGATTGAGAATTTAGCTTTGTAATTTTTTTCTTTAAAAAACTGTGAATTGTTGCAGTGTTTTTCCATGTGATTTTTTTTATGATTTTTTCCAAAATTATCTTTGTTGATTTTTTTATAATATTGAGTTGGTTAAGAATTATAATCACAATAAAGCTAAATCATAAGAGGAAATCGTTATAGTTTTTCTCACAAAACACTATGGATTGCTACAGTATTTCTCTAAATGATTTTTTCTATGATTTTTTTCTAAAATTATCTTTGTCAATTTTATTGGGGAAAACACTGTAGTTTTCCTCACAAAACATTGTTACTTGCTACAATGTTTTTCCTCATAGGTTTTTTTCCTTTTAAAATTATCTTTGTTAATTTTTTTTTAATATTAAGTTGGTAGAGAATTTAGCTTTGTAATTATTTTTGCTTTTTATTAAAAAAACTAAATCATGTGGCGAAAACATTATATTTTTTCTCACAAAACACTGTGGATTGCTACAAATCATTTTGTTCAGTCCTAAGTTTTTGATCACCAACAAAACTTTTTTCCATCATGAAATATTAGCTTCATTATATTTTTGATTTCTATTACTTATCAAGTATTCATTCATAGTTATAATACTATTAAATATATTTAGTTTATAAACTCATGACAACACGCGTACATATATCTTCAACAACCTATTGTCTGTGTAAAAAAAGCAGAGCGGGTTACATCCGCTCCTTGGAAAGAAAAAATTAAGATTCCAAGCCTAAGTGTGCGTGCCTAGATCCCAGGCCCATACGTTGTCGAGATTTTTACCTTATCATTTTAATTTCTATTTAACTTCTCTCCCAAAGCTTATCTTATTCTCGTGCTTCAGTTGCTATAATATATGATTTTGTTCTCGCACTGCGAAGGGGGAAATAAAGCTAGTAATTATGTAAACTAAGTGAAAGAGAACGACAGCTAACAAGTGTAGATCACTGTCTGTTCTTAGAATAAAATGAATCTTCGAAGGTCTCGTTTTGGGATTGGTTACAAAACCCTTAAAGTCTTGAAATCTTCAATTTATCTCAAAGTTTTAAGCATCCCATTCAAGTAGAGGGGTAGCTTATTATTGCAGCATAATTGCGTAATATAAAAAATTAATTTGTTTTTGTTTAAAATTATTTTTTTATTTTTTTAAAATTATTTTAATATATAGATATCAAAAATAATTTTTAAAAAATAATATAAATTATTTTAATACATTTTTTTAAAAAAGACAATGTCAAGGAAAATCATGCAATTGGTTTTCTGCGTTGCTTACTGTGCATCAAGCTAAACTGAAAACGGTGCTTTTACGGGAACAACACAGCATGCCTAGAACACAAGTCTTTAAACATTCATAATTTTTTTTTAAACATCTGGAATAGATAAATATTCGCATACTCGGATAACAAAGACAACAAATAAACAGCGCTCCAGTCCGTCCACAGCAGCTGACTTATACCTAGAATCTTGTAGACAATCACCATCTCCATAGTACTGCAAAACGGAAATTCTTTTTACCATAAGCGATTGAGCAAATCCTTTTCCAAAGCAGTCTTCAGCCTGAAATTTAATATAGTTTGCTCGTGAAAAATAGTATCTTAAATCATGCAACCAAATGGATGAATGAATAGATTCAAAGTTTTAAACTTTTACATGGGAAAAGTAGACATTCAGTAAAGGTTGATTAAAATGTTTTGAGTCTCTGATTCGCTTGGCTCCCCTCTATTTTTATTCCAGCCCAACTTGTCCAAAATTGGATTAAAAGCTATCTTTCCACCCTTATCCTTCATGTTTTGCCGTTAAAACCCCATCTAAACAGGCTGTTATATTCCAAGAGAAGGGCTTTCAACTCCTCGGGATAAGAAAACACTCATTGGAATTGTTTTGGTAACCAAAAGTCATCTAAAAATGCAGGGCTGATAAGTGACTATAGACTTGAGTGGAATACAGGGAAAAGATTACCGTATAATAACTTTACGAGATGCTGGAGTGGGCAGAAACTTTGATTGAAATGAAAGGGCTAAGCAATAACACAAGGAGGTAACATGGTGATGCCCCCCTCTGTCTCTCCCACCAAATTAGATGCACTACACTTTTCACTGATGAGACGGCAGTATCCATAACATATTGATTTACAGCCTAATAAGAAAATTGCAACTCCCCATTTCCATCCACTTAAGCTTAACTCAACTCGCTGATTATATTTGTATGCTACC
>Ga0325411_1008907_pt1 | contig 10804 bp, 9 predicted proteins | sample PopdelMetagenome_13_FD_206181 | JGI IMG/M metagenome (GOLD analysis project Ga0325411, IMG submission 206181) | Populus deltoides microbial communities from Bellville, Georgia, United States - Xylem-PdIQD-R4 | ecosystem: Host-associated > Plants > Phyllosphere > Stem > Wood/Secondary xylem...
ACTAATGACATTTGACAATCAAATGTTTGTTAATTATATCTTCATCATGTTCAAACATAAATTATGCAGGGAGAGGAGCTTAACAGGTATGGTGAACTTTATGTGCAAAGGCATCCCAGGCTCAAAATTGTCAGAGTATATTAGAGTACGTTGTTTCAGATTGTGACACTTGTCACAATCTTAATATAGTGGATAGTTAGTTAATTAGCCCAAGTTTGTTAGTCTGTTAAAAACAGATATATAAACACAACTATCTCGTGGTATATGGTTTTATGCAAAATAAAAACTATTATCAAGTATTCTTTGCTGCTTCTATCTCTCTGTTTCTTCTTTCTTTCTGCAGAATTATAGATCATGTTAATCAATTGACATAGCTTAACATGGTGTTAAAGCTGATTATTGCTCATGCTTGAAATTTCTTGATCCTCTGTTGCTTCCGCATTTTACTGTTATTTTCTCTACACTCACATATTGTTCTTTATATTTGGAGTATATAGTGCTTCATTGTGATTTTCATCTTGAGTTGTATTTCTTTCTGCAACTTGCACAACAAGTGTTTAGTGTATTGTCTCATCCACGGATTAAACTTAAAATCCTGATGGTGATTGCTTCGCAACTCCAATTGCTTCAATCTCGAGTTACAGCTCTCATTTTCTCCATTCCTACATCAGTCAATGTCAAACTTGATGAATTGAATTATCTCAATTGGAACTTCCAGATGCAACTTTTACTTGAAAGTAATGGAATTATGGGGTATATTGATGGTTTGCTCCCCTGTACACCTCAACATTGTTCAATCTCAGCTGAATCTGGTATCACCTCTTTTTCCCCTCAATCTGATGAATATATAGTATGGAAAATGCATGATAGAGCGATTATGCAATTGATTACTGCCACATTATCACCAATTGCTATGTCTTGTGCAATTGGTAGCACTAGCTCTAAAGATTTGTGGATTAGATTAAAGGAACAATTTTCCATTGTGTCTAGGACTAGTATTTTTCAGATGAAATCCAATCTGCAAACCAATAAAAAGGATTTAGATTCAGTTTCACAGTATCTTCATCGAATTAAAGAGGCTAGGGACTACTTGTCTGCTGCTGGGGTATATTTTGCAGATGAAGACATTGTGATTCTTGCCTTGAATGGTTTACCTGCTGAGTATAATACTTTTAGATGTGTTATAAGGGGAAGAGAAAGTGTGATCTCATTGAAGGACTTTTGCTCACAATTGCTTGCAGAGGAAGTGATTATTGACACTTCAGTTAATTCTCCGTTCCTGTCAGCTATGGTTGCTAGTACAGGTGATACATACACACAAGGGAGTTTCTATCCACATCATGGGTAGTCTTAGAGGCCTCCTAGACAGTTTTAGCCATATAATGGAAACAAGAACAGGGGTAAAGGTCGATTTACTCAGGGCTCTCGATTCTTTGCTTCTAGACCAGGTTTTTCCTCCACTCAAATTAATTCTGGACTCCTTGGTCAATCCCCTGCTCAGCAATTTCAACATCCTTTTGCACTCATGGTTCCAATCTGTCAGCTATGCAACTCTGAGGGACATACTGCTCTCTTTTGTGGAGCTTCTCCTCCTAAGAGAACCAGATGCAACATCTGTGGTAGAAGCAATCATACCTGCTGGTATTGCTTCTATAATGATAAGGGTCCAAATTACATTACTTTGTATTCTCTACGGTCATCCTTTTCTCTGCAGCCACAGTCTCTGCAGTATCCTTCATATCCGACTCCCTCTTCACAGAACAAGGAAGTACATCAATCTCCTATGCAAGTTATGCAGCAATATACTCCATATCAGGCGTCATCCTCACAGAACCAGGAAGTACAACAATCTCCTATGCAAGTGATAAGAGAATTTTAGCATGTATATTTTCTGTTATTCATGCTTGATTTTTAAATATTTTGGATATGTTGCATAAGACAATTAGACTTTTGAATCTCTTTTTGAACTATTTACCTCGTGGGAAATTAATGTGTTTTCAAATCTTAGGTTACTGAACAGGCAGAGCTGGGCAGTGAAACTGAACAGTGATTCATTATGTGCTGCAAAGAAGCTATACAATTTAGTTCCGGATGTTCGTAACCATTTTCAAATAGCTGAGATGAAGGTCTACAAAACATATGAAGGACATATAACTCAGTTTTGTTGTTTCGAAGCCCAAAAAGCGAGTTGAAAAACAAGGATTGAACCTGCCCGAAATTCCTGCACTGCAAAGACTGTTTTGGTTTATAGCCCATATCTCAACGCTCAGAGGTCCAAAAATTACAAGATCAGTGTCGTTGGAAAGAAAATTTGATTCTCTACAATTTCTCCAGAAATAAAGAGTTTTTAATTCGCACGTTTCCTACCTCAAATCTGGCCCGCAATGTCTGGGTAGGAGAAATCAATGCAGAAAGGAAATTTTCTTCATTACTGCAGGGGTAGAAAAGCCACAATATAAAAGAAAAGTTACGGGGTCTGAAAAACGGAGTGGAGACACTTGGAAAACCCTATAACAGAGCAAAGAAAAACAGAGGAGGCGGCACCAAACAGGAACAAAAAGAACAGAGGCAAAAATATTGAAGACCGGGAGGACACCTATCTCTTCCACTGAAATTCTCTACTTTTGAGTGATGTTCATCGTATCAAGTTTGTTTCTCTTTAATTTAATTATGGAGTAGACTTTTATTCTGGGATTTTTTATGTAACCTTACTATGAATATGTGAACAATTTCTTCGATTGAATTAATACATTAAGATGTTGAGTATTTCATTCTATGTGTAATGCTTGCGTGTGTTTGGCCAACATCTGGATGATTTAGAATTCAATTTGAAACTGAGAAGTGATAATTTTTTTAGCTATTGTTTAAAATACCTTAAGAAATCTATAGGATAGAGATATCCTAGGAACTTTTGTAGTCGATACAGGTTTTACAGTACTTAATAAATTTCGACAAGTTCAGGACTTTCATAGAGTATATGAAATTTGTTTGTCGAAATAATTTATTGATACTCGAGAGAGATTAATATTTACATTAGGAAAACCTGATTATCAATATTAGGAGTAATTAATTTAATCGAGAAAGTTCACATAAGCATAGTTACGGTAAGTCAGAAATCCTAGAACTAGTACAATTGAATTTATTAATATTTAATTATTTAGTTGTTTGTTTTTTAATCATTAATTTTTGTTTCATAAACTATCTCATTTGATTCCTCAAACAGATCATAATTTAAAAGACTTTGGTAATTAGTAGTAATTTTTACAAATCCTCGTGGGACGATACTCTACTTATCACTTTATTACTTGTTACGATTTGTGCACTTGTGAAATTAACCAACAGCAAGCTATGCATACAGTGATTCACTCTACCTCTCCAGCATCTTGTTCCTCAGGATCTTCTCAAGTGTGGCTCATCGATTCTGGTGCCACGAATCATATGATGGCTGATTTGGCGAATCTATCGCTGGCCTCCCCATATCCATCCACTGAAACCATTCATACTGCCAATGGTGAAGGTTTGACAGTATCCCATATTAGTCATTCTACTCTTCATTCATCCATTTCTCCAATCAAATTGCATTCTGTGCTTTGTGTTCCTCAAATTACTCAGAATCTGCTATCAGTACACCGTCTTTGTCTTGATAATAACTGTCGGCTCATATTTGATGCTCTCTGTTTTTGGATTCATGACAAAGCCACATGGAGGATCCTTTACAAAGGGCTGTGCATTAATGGATCGTATCCTATCCACTCTTTCTCGCCTGTAACCTCCCAACAGCCTTATCAAGCTACAACTTATCTTGGTCAACTTGTTCAGTCCACCTTGTGGCATCATAGGTTAGGTCATCCTACAAATAATATTGTTTCCTTGCTATTAAATAAAGCTCACGTGCGTGTCTTCAAAACACCTACACCTCTCATGTGTCATCCATGTCTTGAAAGAAAGTTTAGTAAACTACCTTTTCCACAACATGTCAATAAGTCTGTAATTCCATTTCATGCTATTCATACTGATTTGTGGGGTCCTGCACCATCTATTTCAGTTGATGGTTATAGATACTACACTATCTTTGTTGATGAATGTACCAGATATTGTTGGATTTTCCCTTTAGTAAATAAATCTGATTTGTTTTCTACCTTTGTTGATTTTTATTCCTTTGTTTTTACTTAATTTTCCTCTACCATTAAAACTCTTCAAACTGATTGGGGGGGTGAGTATACCAGCAATCGATTGAAACTTTTTCTTCTTAACAAGGGCATTTCCCATCGCCTTTCTTATCTATATACTCCTGAACAAAATGGGGTTGCAGAGAGGAAACATAGACACATAATTGAAACCACTATCACCTTATTACAAACCGCTAAATTGCCATCCAAATTCTGGTCTTATGCCTGTCAAACAGCCACTTATCTAATCAATCGTATGCCTACTGTTGTTCTTCATAATAGCTCACCATTTGAGATGTTATTAGGATCCTCTCCAACTATTACACACTTTTGAATTTTTGGTTATGCTTGTTTTCCTCTTCTCAAGCCTTATAATAGCACCAAATTACAAGCCAAAACTATAAAATGTGTGTTTCTTAGATATGCCACAAAATATAAAGGTTATCTATGCTATCATGTACCAACAATGAGAATGTTTGTGTCTAGGCATGTTATCTTTGATGAGCACCAGTTCCCATACTCAGATTTAGTGTCTACACCTTCAAACACACTCCAATCTAGTATGCTGTCTTCTTGTCCTATGACTATTGTCAATACAGCAAATTCCATTGTCTTCACCAGCTCAGTGTCTCCTTCTTACCCCTCTACCACTCATACACCTGCCCCATCTATAGACTCTGTTAGTCCACAGTCCATTACTGCTCCACTTTCAGCCTCTCCTCTGCTCCTTGTGGCACCTGATATCAGTATGCAATCTGATTTAGATTCTCATGGCTTTATTCCTGATAATCTACAAATGGTGTTGTCCATTCCTCCACTTAATCTTCATTCGATGCAGACTCGAAGCAAGAGTGGGATTATAAAACGGAAGGCTCTCTTAGCCACTATCCAGGTTCCTGCGGCCCTTGAAATGCAGTTGGTTGAATCAACCAATTACAAGGCTGCCTTTAAAATTCCTGTGTGGCTATAGGCCATGAAAGAAGAAGTTGATGCCTTACATACTCAAGGCACTTGGAGTTTAGTTTCATTGCCAGCAAACAGGAACCTTGTTGGCTGTAAGTGGATTTTTAAGATCAAGAGACATTCTGATGGTTCTCTTGTCAGGCACAAAGCAAGGTTAGTTGCTAAGGGCTTTAGTCAGGAACCTGGATTGGACTATGGGGAGACGTTTAGTCTTATGGTGAAACCTACCACAGTCCGGTTAGTTTTGGCTTTTGCTACACATTTTAACTGGTCTCTACGACAGCTAGATGTCAAAAATGCATTTTTGCATGGTATTCTCCAAGAGGAAGTCTACATGTCTCAACCTCTTGGTTTTGAAGATCTCAATCATCCTCAACTCGTCTGTAAACTGCATAAATCCCTGTATGGCCTCAAACAGGCTCCTCGCGCTTGGAATGACAGGTTTACTTAGTTCATGAGATTGTGGTGCTGCTTCTCTACGTGGATGATATCATTATCACTGGGAGTGCGTCTGGTGTGATTCAACAAGTCATTAGTGCTCTTACTTCTGAATTTGATCTCACAGATTTAGGCTCCCTCCATTATTTCTTGAGCATCCAAATTACTCACATTGTTGCTGGTTTATTTTTGTCCCAAACCAAATACGTTGAGGACTTGTTAGCTAAATCTGAAATGAGTGAGGCTAAACCGTGTGATACTCCTTGTCTACCTTATCATCGACTCCTCAAAGACGATGAGGAGCCTTATCCAAATCCTCAGCTGTACAGAAGTCTCGTAGGAGCTCTGTAATACCTCACTTTCACCAGGCCTGATATTGTTTTCGTTGTACATCAGGTCTGCTAGTTTATGCAGAACCCTATGATGTCTCACTTTATTGTTGTTAAAAGAATCCTACGATACCTAAAAGGCACTCTTAAGTTTGGTCTCTCATATACTCGAGGCGATTTACAGTTAAAGGCATTTAGTGATTGGGCAGGGGATCCTAATGACAGGAGATCTACTGCTGGTTTGGTGGTCTTCTTGGGTAACAATCCCATTTCGTGGTCCTTTAAGAAGCAACAAACTGTTTCTCGATCTTCCACCGAAGCTGAGTATGGTGCCTTATCCTTCACCTCAGCTGAGTTGGATTGGATAAAACAATTATTAGCCTTTCTGCACATTTCGTTGCCTGGCATGCCTGTTCTATTTTGTGACAATCTGTCTGTCATTGCTTTGTCTTTCAATCTTGTTCAGCATCAAAAGACTAAGCATATTGAAGTGGATGTTCATTTTGTTCGCGAAAGAGTATCACATCAACAACTCTCAGTGCAGTTTGTGTCCTCCCAAGAGCAGTTTGCTGATATCCTTACAAAAGGGCTGAGTGCTTTTCTATTCCACACTCATTGTTGCAATCTCATGCTTGGTTCCTCACCGCTTGATCTTGTGGGGGGATGTTAGAGTATATTAGAGTACATTGCTTCAGATTGTGACACTTGTCACAATCTCAATATAGTGGATAGTTAGTTAATTAGTCCAAGTCTGTTAGTCTGTTAAAAACAGATATATAAACACAATTATCTTGTGGTATATGGTTTTATGCAAAATAAGAACTATTATCAAGTATTCTCTGCTGCTTCTATCTCTTTGTTTCTTCTTTCTTCCTACAGAATTATAGATTATGTTAATCAATTGACATAGCTTAACAAAAACGAAGGTGGTGGATGGAAGCAGCCTAGCCGTTGCTGCAGTGCTGAATAGCATACCTAAAGGAACAACACAAGTGCTTCATAGAGGCAATCTCTCTAAGGTTGCCTATGTTGTTGCTTTAAATCTCTGCCAGAGGGGAATCCAAGTATTGTTGTTGTCTACTAGGCAAATAGGCAAATAGGCACAGGTTGGCACTTGCTTCAATTTGACAGTAATTTATTTAAATTGATTGTATAGGCAAATTTAATTTATGGTCATGTTTTAATTTATAATTCCTAATTATTACGATCATTTTCACTGATTTTTTAGGTAGTTGTTCCATGTGAGGATGATTACCAGAAGCTTAAAAAATCCTTCGACATCACATCTGATCAGAACAATCTGATTCTTTCAAAGATTTATTCAATAAAGGTACGCTATACCTACAGATATGCTTTCTTTAGCTACCAAGGAATTAGAAATCATTTTTTTTTGTCAAAAATAAAATAAAATTACAACTTAAATTATTTAAGTAGTGTGTGTGTGTGTGTGTATTGACATTTCTAATATCATAATAAACTTTGTTGTGTAGACGTGGTTAGTTGGGGATGTATTGAAAGAAGAGGACCAAGAGAAGGCAGCAGAAGGAACATTATTTATTCCCTTCTCGCAATTTCCCCCAAAGAAATTGCGCAAGGATTGCTTCTATCACAACATACCAGCAATGGCAGCCCCTGCATCTCTTGAAAATGTGGACTCTTGCGAGGTAATTAATTAGTCAAATATTGCTGAAATTTAAAGTACTATTTGCATTATTTTCTTATTTTAGGACCGATAATTAATTTGTATTGCAAAATACTTGATGACAGAAGTGGTTGCCAAGAAGAGTGATGAGCGCATGGCGTGTGGCTGGAATAGTGCATGCCTTAGAAGGATGGGATGAGCATGAATGCAGTTCTACCATGGCTGACATTGACAAAGTTTGGCAAGCAAGTATCCAACATGGGTTCAAACCTCTGGTCATCAAGACTCCATTAAAATTATAATGGATATTTAGCTGTCTTATGTTGCTAGCCTTGCTTTAATTAATTATATATGCCTGAAAGGGCTTAGATATTGCATATCACCTCCATGATATTGCAAACTCTATATATATATATATATTATCCACTACTATATATGTTATCTCTTCCCATTAATATTATGTTATTTCTCTATGCAATGGACAAATAATTAGTAATGGAATATTATGATGGTTATTTTTACTTTCTTTTATGCCTGCTCTAGTACCTGTTTCCATCACCTGTAATGTTATATAAAGTAATGTTATATGTTTTCTTGGGATCTATTCTACAATGTTTTTAAACCTAACCTGGTTTTGTATGTTAATATAGTTATCACATCACAATGAATATATGATATAATTAAAAAAAACTAAAAATTCTAAAATTAACACCGGTCTCAAAGATTCAACTACTAAGTTAGTTAATTATGATTAAGAAAAGATAAATGTCTCCTTTACAATATCCTTTTAAATGAAAAAAAATGTTATTTTTACTATATGTTTTCTTATAAATTTATTCTATACATGCTATTAATTACCTAGATATATTTCTAAGCTTATTCATGATTTATTTTTAAAAATAATGTTGGTCCCTATGAATAGAAGACTCGTCGATAAATTTGACGTACGTTAATCCTTAAAAATAAATGATTTTGTTGATTTTTTTCTTTTAAAACAAAAAAAAAAATTAATCCAAGTTTAACATAAAGCACACAATTTTAATCAAGCTAATTCTTTCCTAATCAACAAATCCTAGATAAACAAACCTAACCCTATAAGAAAAGGTTTCAAGCTTGCATCATTTAAATAACCAAAACATGCACATGGTCTATAATTTTTCATGTTTATTGTAATCAAGATATTTAGCATAAATCCTAATGAATTAAGCAAATAGAGCGTGCACCATAACTAAAAAAACCCCTGGAAAGGTGAACTATAAATCTCCAAAATATATAATTCCAAGTTAAATATGGTATCAAAAGAATAAAAAAAAAACCTAGATTATGATTTCAAACTTAAGAAATCATTTAAGAAATAATAATGGTTTTTCTAAATGTATTAAGTTGATGTAGAGGTTTATATTCATTCGTTGCATATAAATTAATCCAAATTAAGTGGAGAGCTAGAATCGCAGTGGAAATAGAGTCTAATAGAAACAAGAAATCAACAACTTCATGACATGGATAGTTGGATGTGGCAGTCGCGGCTGTCGCTTGCAAGTTGATGTCATTGATGAGTATTTTAGTCTTGCAGTGCTCTTGTTTCCGTGATGTAGCCAACAGGACCAATATATTGTAGGAAAACATGTTTAGGATTGGACATCTTCTTCAGGCTTCAACAATGAAAAGTATCTCTGAGCCAGGACAAATTAATATACCAGAATTCTGTACATGAATTTTTAAAGTTAACAGTAAAATTTTAATTTAAATACACTATCTGAAATATTAAAAAATAAATTTAAAAGTACATAAAATTGAAGTGAAAGTAAAAATAAATCAGCTATTAAAGTTACATCCTTCGATGTTTTGTGAAATATAATTCATCTATAATCGAATCTGAATCGATATTGTAACAACCCCTCAATCGGGATAAAATAACAATCTCATGTCAACTGGAAAACAAAGTAATTAAATTTTTTCCCTCTCTCAATTCCTCCTTCCTTCACTTGATTCTTCCTTAGATTAGTGTTTTATAAGTTGGACTTTATAAGTTTACAAGGTTATTCTCTCATTTTTTTTCATTAAATTTTTTTTATATTTTTCCCTTACTTTTCTCTCTCGCCTTTTCTTTTCTATTCTGCTTTTGACCAATCGGCAACATATGAAAGGAAGGAAAAGTTAATTTGTTTTGTTTTTTAATGGCAAATAATCATTTTGCCCTTAATGAGTCATTTTGCTTTTATTTGACGGTTCTTTTTTTTTTAACACTATCAAGCTCTATTCATCCTAAAATTTTAACCAGGCTTTATTTAATATATTTTAAGATTCCTCGTAAAACTTCAGCTCAATCTGATGGTCGGATTAAAAATTATGTCCAATAACATAAAACTGGTCAAATTATGATTTTTTTATCAAATTTCTGAATTTCTCCAAAAATTCTGAAATTTTAACCTAAGTTAAAGCATCATATTAGAAAGCTCCCCGTAAATTTTCAGAATTTTTTGATAACTCAATAAAAAATTATAAATTTGTTTTTACATAAAACTAATTAAAAAATATTAATGAAATCTCTACGTGAGCTATAACCCATCCAAACCATTAACATGCCCTCTGCCCTTGGTTGCGGGAATGCTATCCCTTTTTGTATCATTTTTAAGTGGTGATCATTGCGAGCGTAGTGATGGTTATTTTTTTTCGTTGCTTAGCCTGACAAACACTGCGGGGCATACCATTGATTGGTTATTAGGCATCAAATCAATTTTTCAAAACATAAAATTCAATTGCTAGCAAGTCAAACTGACCGTCGACCCATCCTTGGGGTTAAGGCTTAGAAGTTGGAACCAGTAAGGGCTTGCTCCTGTGCTGTAATGGGGTGCGGGAATGCTGTCCCTTTCTGTATTATTTTGAAGAATAGTGAGGACATTACGGTATCGATTATTTTTTAAAATATTTTTTATTTAAAAATATATAAAAACATTCCAAAAACAAACAGGAATGTGGTTGTTTTATTATTAATATTGTTAGAGTAAGGTATTCTGAAGAGCTTCCATAGATGATGGGATGCATCTCTAATCTGCATGCATTCACACATCGAGCTAATATGGTTGGTCTGAATTAGATTTTGCCATCTAATTATGATCTTTTTTTATTGCAACAATAAACGTTTGTAAACGTGGGGCTGAGCTAAAATCTTTGAAGCCACACCACACAAAACAGAATTGGATCTACTAGAATATGGGAGATTTTGTCTGACAGCATCACGAGACGTGGAGATTGTAAACCCA
>Ga0325411_1008910_pt1 | contig 10800 bp, 8 predicted proteins | sample PopdelMetagenome_13_FD_206181 | JGI IMG/M metagenome (GOLD analysis project Ga0325411, IMG submission 206181) | Populus deltoides microbial communities from Bellville, Georgia, United States - Xylem-PdIQD-R4 | ecosystem: Host-associated > Plants > Phyllosphere > Stem > Wood/Secondary xylem...
GGAGTATCATATGTTCTTGCCTTGACTTGCTCATTAAAATTGACATATTATTCTTAATTACTAAATGAGGAAAGAATAACCTTTAGCTCTTCAAAAGAAGAGTGTAAAAGCAAACGATCAGATAATTCAGTGCTTGTTAATTCACTTGTGTTATGATGATTGTTGTTTCTCTCTTTTGAACTCATTATATATTCATAGTTTGTGTAACTGAAGAAGAATGGGCTAAAGCAACTCAAATTTGTGTGTTGTTTAATCCCCGTTCCAAAGAGTAAAATTTTAAAAAAATAAATTATAAAATAATTTTTTTTATATGTTTTTGGATTACTTTAGTGTGTTATATCAAAAGTTATTTTAAAATAATTAAAAAAATTATTTTAATGTATTATACCATACTTCCAACTAAAAAAACTCCTTACAAACCCTGAGCGGTGTAACTCACCCCAGTCAGGCTCTATATTTGCTTTTTAGAGGTCGTCAGTTCAAGTCTTACAAACCCCAGAGCTACTGGAGGCTTACATGATCGTTAACTTCAAGGCCCATGGAATTAGTTAAGATGTGCGCAAGTTAGTCCGGATACCCATATTAATAATAATAATAATAATAAAAACTCTTCACACCATAAGACAACTTAAGTCATCATTTGACATTTTCAGTTTGTATTGACATCTTAACATCTCTAGATGAGAGGTCTCGATCCAACCTAGCCTTTTTAATTACTTTGAACACAATATTAATTAACATGTAGTAAATTGATTCCTCATTCATGTATATAGAAACCTTTGTTAAAGAAATATGCATATAAGCATGAAAAATTTAGAGGGTGTAAAAGGAGATCAAATAAACTAAAAGCACGTGAAGGGCTATCGGTTTGTATTATTACTATCAGTCGCACACGAATTTCAGTGAGAAATCTGGTGTCGCCGGTGGTCGGTTGGGGATGAGCCGGCCCTTTCCAGAGAATGTTAGAGCGAAGGGCAGATTCAACAGATTTCTCACATCGTTTTCGTAACTTGAGATCCGATTGGCCATTTATTACTTGGTATCTTCTTGCATGAATTTCCACGACTTAGAACTTCGAGCAAAAAACTTTAAAGCCACCAATACGTGCAATTCAGGACTCGTTCATTTAGCACGTCACCGGACATCATTAATCAATGTTCTATTACTATAATTTTGTTTGACCTTTTAAGTTATTTTTTATTAATATCGACCTAGTTTGAACTCCAGCACCCATGCATCTTTCTAATGGTTCAGTGCTTGATTCTCAGTGTGCAAGGGACTAGCTGGGTGCAAGCCACCAATATGTAACATTCTAGTGTTATATTTCCCAAAAAAAAAGAAAGCCTGGGTAATGGAGGAAAAGGGGAATCAAACTACAATCGATGCTATGAAATACAGAGAGAAAATTGAAGAGATTAAGTATATATGGATAAATTTGAAGGGGTTAGTGAAATTAATAGTTTTTAATAGTGAAATGATCAGGCTCCAGTATGCACGATCCTAGGCAACACTAATCCATAGATCTGTTGTTAAGCTTATGTTGTCTTTGGATCAGATAGTTAACTATTGGTTAAATTATTAATTATTATTTCATTACAGTACTATAGTTTACTTCTTTTAATGAACATTTTGTCTTGTTTGCCAGAGAATGAAATTAAAATGGGAAAAGAGGTATATAACAGCAAATTAAAAACTAGACTATTTACCAAATCTGTAGATGTTAGTTTATTCTGATTAAAACTAATTTATTACTGTATTAATGGAAGCAATGTTTGCGGTGGTCACATGCCTCTCTTCCATGCCATCATGGTGGAGTCAGTAGTACATGATGCCCTCACAAATTAAAACACACACCACACTTTGTGCATCTCACAACTAGTATTATTCTTCAAGCTGTCAAATTATATTTGGGAAATCATTACAACATAAATTATCATCTTTATTAGGTTATCTTCCAAGATCACTACAAGAAAATCAGAAAACTTTGATGCAATATTTTGTGGGCGTGTAAATATCATTTTCTTAATAATTTAAATCATCGATAAATTTACTGATGGAAACAAGTTAAGAGGAAGTAGGAGACTTAACCTATTAGTTAGTCAACATTTCCTATTTATATGTGTAAGGTAATATACAATAATAAATGTAGAGATTACAACACTAGAGTAGTCTTATAGTATTTCTTATATATATACATTCTATAATATGCCCCCTCAAGTCGAGGGTGGAGGATTGACCCGAAGCTTGAATCGAAAAGCAGTAAAAAAAACAGTAAGAAGTGGCTTAGTAAAGACATCTGCAAATTGATCTTGAGAAGAGATAAAATGAATCTAAATCTCTTTCTTCGCACCCCTGTCTAATACAAAATGATAATCAATCTCAACATGTTTAGTATAAACATGAAATATAAGAATTGCAGATAAATAAGTAGCACCAAGATTATCACACCAAATGGTAGGAGCAGAGGCAAAAGGGATTTGCAGATCTGCCAATAAATACTGAAGTCATATAACCTCAGCAATGTCATCTGCTAAGGCTTTATACTCAACTTTGGTAGAGGAGCGAGCAACTAAGTAGCACCAAGATTATCACACTAAATGGTAGGAGCAGAGGCAAAAGGGATTTGCAGATCTGCCAATAAATACTGAAGCCATATAATCTTAGCAGTGCCATCTGCTAAGGCTTTATACTCAGCCTCGGTAGAGGAGCGAGCAACTGTGCATTGCTTGCTTGATTTCCATGAAATCGGCGTTTAACCAAAGAAAACAAGGTAACTACCCGTAGACTTGGGATCATCAATACTACCTACCTAATCTGTATTCGTAAAGCCATGTAAAGCAAATGAGGAACTGTGAGTGATATGTAAGCCATAGGATGTCATACCCTGAAGACAACACAAAATATGTTTAACGGCAGCCTAGTGAGAATCTGTAGGAGCATGCATAAATTGACAGATTCTGTTAAAAACAAAATAGATATCTGGTCTCGTAAAGGCGAGATATTAAAGAGCACCCATGATTTGATGAAACCGTGTAGGATTATAAAATAAAAAATCTGGCATTATGGTAACTTTGGAGGTAGAGATAGGAGTATCAACAAGTTTGCAAGAAGACATACCAGTTCGAGTGAGGATGTCAATAATATACTTATGCTATCATAACATGACACCCATACCAGTGGACTAAACCTTATTGTTAAAAAAATAATGAACAACGCTTAAGTCATGAAACTTGAACTCTGAGCTCAACAACTATATTAAGCAGTGAAGCGTAATAGAGTTGTTATCCGTAAGCAGAATATCATCAACATAAACCAGAAGATAAAATATATCAGCATCAATAAACAAGATAAATAAAGAGGTGTCAACCTTGAAAGCATAAAAGCTAATAGAAAGCAAAAATTCATTCAAACAAGTGTACCATATCCGCGGGGCCTGTTTTAAATCACATAGAGACTTATGCAATCGACACACATGAGAGTAAAGAGTAGAGTCAACAAAACCTGGAGGTTGTTTCATGTATACCTCTTCGACAAGAACGTAATTGAGGAAGGCATTATGGATATCAAGTTGATGGATCTTCCAATCATGCGAAATCGCAATTGAGAAGATTAATTTGACAATCGCTTTTTTAATAACAGGACTGAAAATTTCAGAGTAATCAATGCCTTCTTGCTAAGTAAAACCTCTAGTAACTAGGTGCTTCTTATATCGCTCAACACTGTCATTCATATGACTCTTTATCTTGTATATCCACCGATCGCCAACAACATTCATCGAAGGACAAAAATGAACCAAGGACCAGGTGTTGTTAGAGCGCAAGACTTGAATTTCATCGCGCATAGCACTATGTCAAGCCTCATACCTATCAACATCAGAGAATACAATGGGTTTATAGTTAGGAGAAGAGATTACCTGATAAATATGAGTAGTAGAGGTGGCTGCAGACGCTGTTAGAAGGGTAGTTTTTAGCAGCCGAGAACGAAGAACCATAGGGTGCTGACAAGCAACGGAACGAGGAGGAGAGAAACTTGAACTTGTGAGCTGATGGAGAGGATAAGAGAAGAGATTAACAAAGAGTTGCAGATCAGCTGGAGAACTCGTCGAAGGGCCTAAGCTCGCAGCAGCAAAGGTAGGAGAACCTATGGCAGAACCAATGTTATATGCAGTGACAAACCTGGAAATATGCAACTCTGAAGGAGAAGAACTTGTTCCTGCATAATGATCATTAAAGAAACAAGCAGATGGTGATACAGGGGCAGAGCTGGGTGGCATTGGAATTATGACAGACATGGTTGGAGAATAGGGTGTCTAGTCAGGTTGGGCGGGAGATGGGGCAGAGCTGCTGGTGTTGGTGATTGGCGGGGTAGTGGGGTGAAATGTTTAGGAAGGATTCAAGGTGGGAAAGTGTATAGGCTATGAAGAGGTGGCTTGAGAAGAAATAGAAGGCTTAACCTATTAGTTAGCCAACCTTTTCTATTAATATGTGTAGGGTAATATACTATAGTAAAGGCAGAGATTACAATACTAGAGTAGTCTTATAGTATTTCTTATATATATACATTCTATAATAAAACACATTGTCAAAAAAGATTATCTGTCAAGATTTTCGTCGGTAAATGGTAATGTCGATGGAATATTGATGTTAAGAAAATAAAATGCACTGACCAATTTTCATCAGATATTAATGATAGTAAATCATGATCAGGGTATGTTTTTTACTCCAAATGGTAGTGTTATGAGTTGGAAGAGTCTCAAACAAGAGACCACAATTGATTTTACAACTGAAGTTAAATACATCATTTGAGGAAAAAAAAAGAAGCTATTTAGATCAAGAAGTTCATCATTGAACTAGGTGTAGTTCCTAGCATTGTTAATTAAGTAACCTTTTACTGTGATAACAATACAGTCATGGTGCTAGCAAAGGAGCCAAAGTCTCATCAAAATTTCAAACATGTACTTAGACGATTCCATTTCATTAGAGAAAAGATATAAAGATAGAGCGAATACCCACTAAAAAGAATCTTGTAGATCCTCTTACTAAGGCAATGTCCCAATAAAGGCATGATCACCATATAGAGGGATATGATATTAGATATATAATGACTGATTTTAGCGCAAGTAGAAAATTATTAGTGAAGATGCCTTGTAGTCATCTCTAATTTTATTCATATAAAACATGTTTATTATTAATAAAGGCTTTTTGTATCTTTAATATTCATTTATATTTGATTAATAAATCTAATGTTTGATTAATGAATCTATAGTAAATATAAAGTCTATGGAATAATAATGCTTTGTATAAGAAATTATGAAGTTGTTATAATTATGAGATTCTTAATTCATCAAAGTATTGTTTCTAAATGTTCCTAGTCAATATTCTATTAAGACTGGATATTAATTAGAGCTATTGAAACATGCTCATATTATGTTCATTCCTTTATAAAAGAAAGCAGTTACTCTCATAAACTAAGGTATAAGGGATACCTAAAACTAATATGTAAATGTTTATCAGATGACATATATATTGAACTGACCCATAAGAGAATTCCATATAGAGAGATCATCTATGTTTATAGAAAGACTCACATAATTGTTGTGTAAGTGATCTTTAGACTTGAGATCACTAGGTTATCTTATATAAGGAGTGTTATACTTTAATCTTGACCACACGTTGTCCTAATCAAGAGTAATAAACATATCAATATTGGATAAATATAAACTATATGAAGGTATTTGACTAATTAAAAGAGGATTTATCACTCTTAGTGAATTTAAGAAAATATTTTATCTATTTTTATAAAAGAAAGCATTATTCTCATAAACTAAGGTATAAGGGATACCTGAAACTAATATGCAAATGTTTATCAGATGACATATACATTGAACTGACCCATAAGAGAATTTCATATAGAGATATCATCTATGTCTATAGAAAGACTCACATAATTGTTGTGTAAATGATCTTTAGACTTGAGATCACTAAGTTATCTTATATATAAGGAGTGTTATACTTTAATCTTGACCACATGTTGCCCTAATCAAGAGTAATAAACATATCAATATTGGATAAATATAAACTATATAAAGGTATTTGACTAATTAAGAGAGGATTTATCACCCTTAGTGAATTTAAGAAAATATTTATCTATTTTTATAAAAGAAAGTAGTTACTCTCATAAACTAAGGTATAAGGGATACCTGAAACTAATATGCAAATGTTTATCAGATGACATATACATTAAACTGACCCATAAGAGAATTCCATATAGAGATATCATTTATGTCTATAGAAAGACTCATATAATTGTTGTGTAAGTGATCTTTAGACTTGAGATCACTAGGTTATCTTATATAAGGAGTGTTATACTTTAATCTTGACCACACGTTGTCCTAATCAAGAGTAATAAACATATCAATATTGGATAAATATAAACTATATGAAGGTATTTGACTAATTAAGAGAGGATTTATCACCCTTAGTGAATTTAAGAAAATATTTATCTATTTTTATAAAAGAAAGTAGTTACTCTCATAAACTAAGGTATAAGGGATACCTGAAACTAATATGCAAATGTTTATCATATGACATATACATTGAACTGACCCATAAGAGAATTCCATATAGAGATATCATCTATGTCTATAAAAAGACTCATATAATTGTTGTGTAAGTGATCTTTAGACTTGAGATCACTAGGTTATCTTATATAAGGAGTGTTATACTTTAATCTTGACCATACGTTGTCCTAATCAAGAGTAATAAACATATCAATATTGGATAAATATAAACTATATGAAGGTATTTGACTAATTAAGAGAGGATTTATCACCCTTAGTGAATTTTAAAAAATATTTTATCTATTTTCAAATAGTATTGACTGTGAAATCCTTGAACAAAGTGAAATGGGTTTTGAAAAGAGTTTCAAAATCTTTTTTAAATAATCAATTACTATAATGTTGAGGCTAAAATGATTTAACAAATCAAACATACCCCATGTTATATGTCTAAATCAGAACATTCTTAATGAAAGGATAATAATTACACTAAGAAACTGGTCACTGAAAGGTTAAGTCAAATCACTTATGACTTTTTAAAATTTTTTAGGGATCATGAGAGGTTGCTAGACATTGTACTTAATCTTCAAATATAAGTCAATCAATTTTTAAATTGAAAATAAATTGAAATGTTTAATTTATTTAATTTAATTTTATTTAAGATTATGATTTATATTTGAGTCAACTTATTAGGGATCCGAATGGGTCACACACATAAGAAAAATTGGTTAAAAAATAAAATGGGATGATTAATATCAAGTGTGACTTGATTGTAAATAAATTTTAGAATTGAGGACTAGGATGTAATTAATACAGGGTATTACAATTGTAGACCTAGAAACAATCAAGTAAGGAATTGATTGAATAAACTTCTAAAATTAGCCTCAAATAATATATGTGATATTATTTAAGGGGTAACTTGATATTTTTTTATTTATAGGGTTTTTAATTTTTTTATAAATAGAATGTTATGCTTCTTATTTTCTAAAAGAAAGTGAGTAGTGTATAATACAAAAATACCTAAAACACAAAAGAAAAGAGCCAGCACTTTAAAGTGTAACAATCTCCCTCTCCTAAAAGAGTTTATGATATTTCTCATTGATGGTTCGTGTGGATTACCATTAGAGGTCGGACACTTGAACGACTTGTTGTTTGCGACCCAGCGTTAAAGTAATTATTCAAAGCTAAAAAGAACATCTAGTCTTCAGGTAATCTTCGTGTAAACTCTAAAGAACTCTAGATCTGTCTATCAAGAACCTTGAAATTCCTGAAAAATTTTAAATTTATTGTTTTAGTTACGTGTATGTGTTTCAAGAAACTCAACCCCAAGAACGATCATCCATTGCTTATGAAACTTATATAGAATAATATTGATTTTATGAATTCCACAAAAAAATAATTTCCCCTAAATTTCCACCTTAACAATAAAACTGACAAGATGTGTTTGGTTCTTATTAAAATAATTTATCATTTCTTTAATTATAACATACATAAGTTATTAAATCAAACTCATTTCTTTCATTTCATGAATCTCTGAAATCGCAAACAAACTCCAACATACAAATCATACATTAATACAAAAAAATTCATTAGAAAAAAGTTGTAAAACATTTAAGTATACAAGCAAACTATAAATATTACAAAATAAGTTCAGTAAATTAACCTAAACCATAAATGGGTTACAAAAAATAGATGAGTTTGCTTACTTTATGTATAGAAGCTTCACAAAAAAAAATCATTGATGAATGCTAGCACTACTGATAGATTTAGATCAATGATGACGTGTTAGGGTGGTCAAATTTATGAGAAAATATGGGTGGGGCATTTGGTTTTTTTTTTTTGGCAAGAAAAAGAAGAAGAAGAAGAACAAGAACAAGAACAAGAACAAAAACAAGAAGGGGGAGAGAATTGTCAGTTATAACTAATTTACATTTACAAATGGAATAATTTCGTCAGTAAATAATGATATGTCAACTTTTTGATGGAATTATTGACAAATTATTTATTTATTTTGTTGTTATTTGTTAATTTTATGATTGTGGATACGGTTAGTAAATTGCACTAATAGGAGACCTTGGCAATTAAAACTTGGGATTTTACTAAGAGGTTCAATCCATATTCAAACCCTAATGGAGGTGAAGAGTTAGTAACTAGGTAAGGTTACCTTTTATTGTATACGCCAAGATCCGTTGTGCTACCTTTGGAAGGAAAAGAGAGAGAGAGAGAGAGAGAGTAGAAAAAAGCAGCAGATTGCAAGAATTGTTATTTTCAAAGCTTGAAATTCCCTTAGCTAGCTATGTACATCGAAGAGTACCCACAGCTTAACTTGATCTAAAGGTGCAGAATATTGTAAGATATATATGATTACATGTACTAACTTAACAAGTAAATGTTAATCCCAGTTACTTGGGGTGGCTACATGCATGCATCTATCTGCCTCCACATCCAACTCTGTCTTTCATCGAAGTAAATTGATGGTCCAAGGCCATTGTTTGCTGCAGGCTACCTCTTCCATGGTCTTATAATACAAGAGAGATTTTCCCTCTTGCACAAATTAACCACGTTCATCTTTTGTGACATTGTTTTTATCTTAAGAGGAGGGCTCTCTCTAGGTGTCAACCACATAATAATTAGCATTGATGACAAGAATTTTATTTGTGACAACCTCTCCTTGAATTAATTAAATATTAGATGATAATGTGGGAATTTATAGATAATCAATTATTACCGAAGGAGAGTTTGAAAAGGATGTGTTTTTATGTTTTCAAGATTACGATAATTAATTGCTGTATTAATGAAAAAAAGAGTAGGGTTGAAATATCAATCTTCGAGGCGACTCAATGGTATGAAAAGCACCCCCTCTCTTAAAGGACGCACTCAGGAAAGTTGAGGCAATGATCAGAGAGAGTGGGATATATACGAGTAAACAAGGCAGGCTCCATATCAGAACCTTTGAAAGGGGATATTTTCATGTTCATGGCTAAAGGGCTTGTCTCCTTTGCATAACAATCTCTGACAATGACGTGGTATACATCTATGTATGCTTTCAGCAGATGAGTTTTCCTCAATTGCCTTAACATGGGAATAAGTAACCCACCAATTTGGGCAAACATCACGTTTGCTTTAACTTTTTCTTAGAACTAGCATAGTTGTAAAGAAAAATAACAAATTTTATAAACTAGTACGCCCTAAAAAATAATTAAAAGTTTAGTTAATATATAGGTTGTGATTTAAAAGGGTTGTGTTACTAGGAGTAGCACAACCCTTAATGATATAATTTTTCAAAGATTTAGATTTTTTTAAACCAACTATAAAAAATAAATAAATAAATTTTCAAAGATATATATACATTTTTTAAAATTAATTTTATAAAATAATTAATATGATACTACTAGTTATTTCCTGGCGTAACATAAAATTTTATAAAATTAATTTTATAAAATAACTAATATGATACTCATCATGCCATAACAGAATCCATTCGTGACGGAATAATTACAATAATTTGAATCAAAGATTGTTCAGATGTGAATTAGGCTATGAGTTTCCCAAGATGGGACGGTAGAAACTCTTGAAAAAGAGAAAAGATGCTCAATATGAACGTTAAAGAGTTTGGAAATTTAGTATTACACCTGGATGAAAATCTTAAGAGAGAAGAATATCTCATATGGGAAGGTTCTGCAGCATATATACATGAAAGTAGCATGCATGTGGAAGTGAACAGGAAAGGTAAGAACATATACAAAGGACTTCGAGAGGAAGAGAAAGGTCCAGCTAAAGCTCCACATGCAGGTGTATTGATATCAGGGAGACATTAGGACACTATCCCAAAGCTATTTCAAAGAAATGGGAGACATTAGGACACTATCTCATCAACCTCCCCACTTTCTCATGTGCATTTCACGTTACCTAATAATATTAATCAGGAAGGATTTCATTCAGAAATCTGAAGTTTGTAGCGGCATACTCCTTACCTAAATTTAACTATGTGATTCTTTTCGTTATTCATGCATGTATGGGCATGGATAACAAGAACAAGTCCAGTAACAGCTTGGAAGTCGGAACTCAATATGGTCGTGCAGTTTGCCTTCAAATGGAGAGGACGGAGAGAGAGAGAGAGAGAGAGAGAGAGAGAGATAGAGGGATTGCAATTCACATGTTCAATACTGGAAATGCCCATGAAAAATTTGATCAACTATCAGGAAGTGAGCAAAGACAACAGTGTCAAATTGGCGCTTAGAATT
>Ga0325411_1008911_pt1 | contig 10799 bp, 10 predicted proteins | sample PopdelMetagenome_13_FD_206181 | JGI IMG/M metagenome (GOLD analysis project Ga0325411, IMG submission 206181) | Populus deltoides microbial communities from Bellville, Georgia, United States - Xylem-PdIQD-R4 | ecosystem: Host-associated > Plants > Phyllosphere > Stem > Wood/Secondary xylem...
ATTTATAATTCAATAGTAAGATATCGTTCATTTCTAAAATTGTGAGAAATATATAGAAAGCAGAAATATGTTTATGTTTGGTTAATGAAACAAAAACAAAAACTCTCTGAAACAATTTGAAGTGAATTTTTATATTCTCAAAACAAAAAATACAAAAAAACATGTCCTCTCTACCGAACATATCCCCTTTATCCTGATCTCTTCTTTTCTGTCTCGAGATACTAACACGAATCTTGTATCACTCCAGCTAAAAAATATAATATCAACCTACCATAAAGATGACACGGTTTCTCTCAGAGGTTAATGGGTCTTGCCACTATTTTACCAACGAAATTTCAACCACCACATTTCTTCAAGTAACCCATAAGTGGGATGCCAACCATTGCAATAAGCTTTTATGATCATAATGGTCTAGTGAAGTGGGTGAAGGGAAAAAAAAATTTTGAAGGGGAAGAAAACAAGCAGCGACAATCACTCTTGATATAGACAGGAAAACTAGATGCACTGGCGTGACAGGTAAAGTATAAATCCACCCTGCAGAAACTGTAAACAGAATATAGCTACGCTACTAAAGGATTTATTCTGACCAAAATTTCACAAAGGCAGCCAAGAACGATTTAAAAATGGCCCAAAGCGGGTTAGTTTCTGGTTCTGTTTGACTCTTGGATGCCGCTCCCCAAGATTCACTGCTCATGGAAACAAAGCAAAAGATAAATCAATACACCAACATCTAGAAATACTCCAGTGAAGGACGTAGAGCGGATGGCAAATCAAAGCAATGAGTTTAAAGGTATGGTCATGACTTATACTTACAGATTAATTCTGTTTAGTGTTGGACTGCTTCCTTTCTGAGAGGCACGACTATGTAGAACTGCAACTTTATCTTTTGTCTCAATTTCTTTGGCTATTGACGGACAGATACTAACAGTGACGTAATTGCCATCCAAAGATTTGGTTTGCATGGCATTTTGAGCACTAGCAACCTGAAAAAAAGAGAGCCATTAATAGCTTCATGCTCAACTTCTCCCCCACATTTTCGATTGGCAAATTATTATGCTTATAGTTGCTTCCCTATCTGTGCACAAGGCATTCCTCCAAGTAAAAATATCATCTTGCATATTAAGGGAATTAGCATTTACATGAATATACATATCTTGCTCCACCTTGCATTAAACCAAGAACATGAATTAAATTAATGCACTGGAAGGGAAGAAATAATAGCAAAGCAGTTGCAGCTTGCTAGATCATAAATGCCTTTTAGCAGCCGACCACACCATGCAAGTTGAAAGAATATTGAAAAAGAAAACCCGGAAAGGAAAGGAAAGGAAAGGGAAGGGAAGGGAAGGGAAGGGAAATAAAATAAAAGAAGGCGGGCTAGTGGTTTATGTTTTCTGCAGTGCACACCTCCAGCAGAAAGTTGCCACATAATTATACGTGGTATTGAAAAACACTCACCTTAGTTTCAGCAATTGTCTTGTCATCATGTGGTGACTTCAACTTCACATCCATGTCAGCCTCAGCATCCTGCAAAATGCTTCCTTTGGTGACAGATGCATGCGAACTTGCCATTGCCAGATCTGCAAAGTTTTCCACTGCTTGTTCACGCACCAAATCAGAGCTTTGTTCCAACAATTGAACTGCTGACTTTTCCACTTCTTCATCATCTGCCAAACTGCTATCATTCAAGGAAGTTATTCTGTCAGGCAAAGAAATGCCATTTCCTGGGTCATGTTCTGGTTCCAAGAGCACCTTTTCAACATTTTTCTCTTCACAAGTCCCATCACTGCAATTTCCATTCAAGTTTCCAGCTGGCTTGGTAACAGGCGGCAATGGAAATGTCTCTACCATTACATCTGCCATTTGAGTTACTTTAGAATCAGATGCTGCCACTTCTTTCATTCTTTTCTCTATTTCCAGAGGTTCAGTTTCTTGAACCTCTACAACTTCTGGTATATCGGCTTCTTCATTCTTAACAATTCCATGACTCCCATTAATGATTTTCCCATTATCGAATCCCTGCTGTTCAGGTTCAACCTGTAGCTCAGAAATTAAATGCTCTTCACTTGAGCCCTCATCATGCTGATCTGGTACAGGACTTACATTTGGAGATGTGGATAGAGAAGCTTGAGGTTCTGTGGAAATTGTACCCAATGGGTACTGCTCCATAAACTGATCATTATGCTGCTCTTCCGGTGACAAGTTACCAGGACCCAGCACTCTATTTTCTTGGATTATCTCCCGAACAATCTCCCGTACAGTATAAAACGACCCACCAACTTCCTTGTGTGTGAGATTAAGAGATGGAAAATTCCCATTGTTTAAATTCTGGTACCTGAAAGCAGGTCTTCCAAATGAATGGATGCCAAAGTCTACTTCTCCAAGAACTTTGCATTGAGAATTAAAAAAAGAAAGATAACTATTAAAAGGTTAATATAAACAACAATTTTCTATTTAGACCGGGTCATCATTGTGTTATCAAAAAGCTAATCGCTATCATTTGGTTTGGAAAATACTACACGAACCTATTACCAACAATAAATCAAACTTCCAGGAAAAACAAGAAATAGACCATCTACCATGTTATAGACTGCTGCCTCTGGGATTACTTATCCAGTGCATACGTGTGTGTCCATGAGCATGTGAGTGCATGTGCATCTCAGCAAGCACTCGATCTTTCAGTTTTAGCAAACGACATCCAAGAGAAGCAATTTCATAGCATTCATCGGGAACAGATAGGGCAAACTAATGATTCCAATAATTTTAGTAATCATCTTCAGACCAAAAGAATAAAACAGTTACGCTTCATTGAAGGGGAACCATCATATTACGTCTTTATAAAGGACTCCACCATTCCCTTCCTCTCCTCCTTCGACCTCCGAATCCGAGACTTCTTCCCTCCAGAATCATTGCACTTGGCTAAAGCAAATGTTTGGCCAACCCAGACACCCTTTACAGCATGCATGATGAGAAAAAACCCACCACCCTTTAGCATACAAAACCTACATGATACACGGCCAAATTAATTCAGAGTATCAAAAAGACAAATAATTTCACAGTAAAGACATAAATTTTCATAGACAAAACGTATCAAATAATCAGACAGCCATGACCCCATCCTATCATATACAAAGTTGCAAGCCGGTGTCGTGTTAGAACATCAAACTAGGAACTTGAGAACGCATCATCAGTTCCAGTTACTTTTCAATGCCCACATACTAAAAATTCAACAATTTTGCACTCTAGTTTTGCTCAATTTCCTTGATTTTCTCAGAAACCAGACAGGAAAAAGGTAATTCTCCAACATCTAACCATATTTCTCACTACCAAACAAACCCCATTTAAAAAAAAAGATCAATCATGTGTAACTCAAAATGACCCACAAACAAAAATCAAACAAGTACGTGGTTGCATTTCAGCTAAAGCTAGTACATTTACACTAGAAGGGAGAATAAAAATAAAGAAATGATTGACAGAAGTGAAGTATAGAAGAAAGATATGGAGTGTTTGAGAGGGAAAGACAGAGTGAGGTCACTTACTATTTCCGAGAGCGGGAGAGACAGACAGACAGAGAAACGGAGAGAGAGGGTTGGGTTTGGGTTTTGGAGTCATTTAAACCCTAAAAAATACCATTAACAGGTCCGACCATTGGTCCCAGGTGAGGGCGGGAGGTATTTGTAATTTTCTCGTTTTTTAGGGTGATGATGAAATAATTTACTGAACTGGGTCGGGTCCGCATTCGCAATTTTTTTTTTAGATTAACATGATAAGAAACTTCCACAAACATTACAGAAGGGCCATGAGAGTTCATGGGAGCAGCCGGCCCGATTGGCTCAATTAGTACCGTCGAATTTTGCTAAGAGACTTCTGCTTTAACATGGACTGTAGGTTCAAATTCAAAAAAAAAAAAAACAGAGAAAGGAGGTTTAAGGTGGCAAATGGTCCATAAACCGGAGTTTTTGAACATATGTTCTGGTATGATTTTTAGAAAGTAATCTTTTGTTTTCAATCATAATTTAAGAGTTGTTTTTATAAATAAATTATGATGAAAATAAGTTAAATTAAAAGTATGTTTGATAAAAATAGATTTTATGTAATTTTTTTAAGAGAATTAAAAAAAAAAATTGAACTTCTGATTGAAGTAAGATTTTGATTAAAATATATAGTATTTTTTTTAATTTAAGTAAAAATTGATTCAACATATTTAAAAACTTTTTTATGAGTAAAAGTTAAAAGTTGCAAAAGTCACATACGCGAATGGAATCTCAAGTCAATAGGAAATATAAGATGAGTGCATTAGAGGACAAGTTATCCAATCTATTTATGGGGCAAACTTCGTTTTCTTATTCAACCAAGCTGCGAACAAACGCTTCATATGGCAAGAACGACTCCAAAACGTAGACGCAGTTCCTCTCTAGCAAAGCGAAGGTTAGTTTCAGTACATGCAACGATTTGGTCATCTGCAGTTCCTCCGAAGAAGCGAAAATGAAAGTCAGAACAGGAAACAAAACAAGTTAGTCTTTCTTTGTAACAAAATTGCATCTACATTACCAAAAGAATATACAATGATAAACGAATTATGTGGTTCGGTCACTCGACTATAAGTAATTTGAATGGTTAAAAAGAATTTTAACTCATGCGTGGCACTGCTCAAAATCCTGGTATAGTCGGGGCCAGTCGGAGTTTCATGCAAACATGCCCCGAGTTGTGAGCTGAAGTCAAAGGGAAGCCAGTTTTCTTCTCCCCTTTACCCCATGAGTGTGTGTTTGGTGAAAATGAAGAGACGAGCAAAATCTGTGCTGAAGCTGTTAGAAAAGAAAAAAAAAAATGAAGCTTCTCATCTTCTCCGCAAGATCCCTGTCCATCTCTGAAGTTGAGAAGAATATATTCAGCAGCCATATTAGGACTTGGGAGTCAAGCATATTCCGTGGTAAGAATTGGCCCTTAGGGTTTCAGAATCTCAACTTCCTATATTTCCTAAGTGGTTTCTGTTTGTATCCAGACTTCAATCTTTCAAATAGTTTCTCTTTTGTTTTCCGCTTCTTGTCCATTTTTACTCTATATTTTTCTTCCCTCTCCCTTTCATAAATCCCTTGCCAATGCACTTCTCCTGTTAGTGGCCACAGCCACCTCTCCCTTGGATGATCTCCATCATCTGCAGCCTCAGCAAGATCTTCGTCCATGCTCTTCAACACCATAAGCTTAAAGTACTTTTCCCACATTATTCCCTTTCTTTGCTCAACAGGGTGCTGCTCTTCTACAGAACCAGTGTGTGGATCTATGTAAACCATCCTTCGTGCACTATGATAAGCCCAAACATTAACAAGGACCTCCAATATTCGACAATAACAATGTTTTTCCTGCATACCATTAGATAAATATATTCATGAATGGTAGTACTGTAATCTCTCCTAAACATATGAAGCAGGCAGTCTAGTATCTATGTATCTTACCTGTAGCTCTGAGGAACTCAACAGACACTTGGTCATTTGGCTAGAGTTGGATTGCAGAGCATCAAGAGAATCAACAAACATTCTGCAATTTGATTATACAAAACATCAACTATTGATGGACTTGCAACTACCAATAATGCCTCGGACATAACATTTCATCGATGTAACAGGAAACTGGCTTGGGCGAAAAATAGCATCCTTCGTAAATTACCGTGAAAACATAATGAACTCCAGAAAGGAAGGGGTTGGCATGACCCAGCTATGCAGGGCAGACCAGTGACCTCCATCTTCTGGCATCGGAGGAAGAACTTCAAGATTTGATGGCAGGCCATACATATGGCGGAAGGCATCTTCAAAAGCAATTCTGCATGCATTCAAAAGCCAGAAGTTAAAATTACAGAGTGCAATTACAATGGGGCATGTCCGATTAGCCTTTACCCATCTTCTTTTTGGCCCTGTTTAAAGCTAAACTGAAGATGGTCAAACATGCCTTTTCCACAAGTGATTTCAGTAGTAGTATAAGAGCAAATGTCAGTGGCATCCAAAAACAGTTTTCCCATTTATTTAGCTAAAAAATAACAGATTTGTTCAGCTAAAGACAGAAGAATGAAAACAATAAAAGAATAGCAAAATTTGTATGGTATGTGTAATAAGGGACCCACAGATACCACGGGATAGATGGACAATCTGACATTTTTAAACATTGCGCAAAATGACCTGACCATGAACACCCCCTACTTGAAGCAAAGATACCTGCAGTGTCCTCCATTTAAGATGTCACACATCGACCAGAAAGTGAGTTCATCGTTGCTTCCTGTAACTCCACCATCCATATCTAGGCGAGCCCAGTAGTACATTACATCTTTATTTTCTTCTTGCACCTTTTCTTCTAGAACTTGTTCAGCTTTAAATGTTAATGAAACCTGAATCAAGAAAATGAACGGTCAATAATTGCACTTCTGAAAATAAATTATTTTAAACAGAGAATGTCAGTTTCATCAGAAATATGCTAACTGGTTTGTGCGAATATCAAATTCTGCAATTTTTTCAAGAAGCTGATTGCAACTTCGAAAAATATTGACCTTAAATTTGATGTATCTAATCCTGCAATTTTGAAAGTTTAAACTATAATATCACTGGCATAAAAGATACCTTCCTACCAGCAGCATGCCATGATTGAAACCCAATCCAAGGTCTCTTGTGAATGTCATCCACCCTGTTCGCAATAGAAAACATTCCTCCTATATCACATAATATATTCTGATAGTAACTGTCGTTCAGGAGGGGAAGCCGGGCAACTGCATCCACATCATCAGATCTTGACCTCCGCGCTTTTGTAGACTAAGAGAAAAATTTAGCATGATTAAGAAATCAAAACTACTTAAAGCATGACTGCTCATACAGGAGCATATCTTAAAAAATTCAAACACCAATTATAAGGTTTCTTTATATTGGAATAAAACACTTGGACATCACAGCATCTCCAAACAAAGCAATATACAGTTCAAATCTCAGTAAAGAACCATTAATTGAATGTTATAGGACAAAAAACAAAAGAGAAATTATGGCTCGAGTGCGGATGCAACATACAGTTCTGTTACCAAGATTTAATCATTTGTCATTTCAGGAAGCAACAAAACCAGTTGCAAAAAGCTCAAATGCCCTCACTATTATCTCCAGAAAATGGCATTTGTGTGTGCACCCCAATTTATTTTTTAAAAAAAAAAACAAGAAAAGAAAGCAAATATCCTAGAAAGCAACCAAAACAAAAAGGAAAGAAAGAAAGAAATGTCGTAAGTACTAAAAGGAAATATAATTTCTTTATAAATACAAAAAAAAATATAAGTTCCAGATATGGCTGGAAGAAACTTACAAGACTTAAGCCTCGGTATAAAGATCCATGATTCAAAAATGGCCAGGCCCCAGCTCCATCATATATCTCATAAATGCATACTGGCTGGCCAGTCCTTTCTAGCTCCCCTTCATCCCTCTCATTTGCTTCAAACTTTAGCTTTTCAGATTTTCGAGCATCACGATAAATCTCATCCCACGGACCATGACTTTTATCCATTCTTTCTTGAAGCTAAATAGGAAATAATTCTCCATTTCAGCTGTCTTTTGAAGAAAATTTCACAACATGAAGACTGAAAAATAACTAAGACAACTGGAGCAATGAAAAAGTAGATGTTGTGTGAGGCATGACTCTCAAAAGGAATAGCATACCTCCTCTGTTTCCACTCTCTCATATTCTTCAAAGCTTTCTATTTCACTCAAAACATCCCAATCTGATTCTGTTGGGATATCTGGTACTAGAATTTCAGTTCCATTCCCAGAGATGCTAGTTGAATTAACATGATTGCTCCATTCTTTCTCAAGGGAATAAACAGCACTGGTTTCTCTGAAAGAAAAATCACCCTCAGCCATGCTTAACAAATCATCAATTTCCTGTTCTAGTTCCTTGCTGAACAAGTTCCATTCCCATTCCCTCCGTTGAAGGTTAGACACATGACCAGGCAACAAGGTATCTAATGGAAAACTAATCAAATTCTCCAAAAGCCTTGCATAACCAATTATACATTCTGATGCAAGCATGTTCTTAGCAAGCAGTCTTCCAGAGAAAGCAAGAGTTTGAGCAAATTTAGAAAGTTTTCCATTTGATATCAAAAGAGAGAGAGCCCTTGTCAATGCTTCAGGGCTATATTTTGAGAACAATATCCCATGGGCTCCGTCATCAACCTGTTATTTTAAGAAATTTATTTGTCAATCTCTTCAAATGAAGAAACAAATGGAGATAGGTGCTACACATAATTTACCAAAAAAGGAATCAAGTCCACAAAAACTTGAATACACTCACGTATTTTTTCAAGATAGGGATATCGGGTGCAATGACAGGGGTTCCAAAGGTCATGGCTCGGATAAGTAAAGGAGGAAAACCCTGTTCATTTTGGGAAGAACCATAAAGAACAACATCTGCCATTAATAACACACTGTTGACATCACCATGCAGGCCATAATGCCACACAGAGCCATGATGAAGTCCCAGACCAGAAACAACTTCCTACATGAAAAGAACAAAAAAAAACTCTAGCTTAAGCAAGGCATAAAATTGAACAGATCATGATATTAAATTTTAAAACAAACATCACCCCGTCTCTCTCTGTTGTTTCTTCCCAAAAGAAACAAAAGTCTCTCCTTTGAGAAGATACTAAACAGCAAGAGCTATCAACTGGTATGTTCCAATTATTAGCAAAGAAAAGGCTCTTCTGAAGTAGTGACCACACATAATATAAGTGGCCACAAAAAGGAAGTATTGAACAAGAAAATCAATTTGGTTGCATGGAGTATTAAAATAAATACATTGACAATACTTTGATAGCATTGTTTAAAATAAGACACAAAAAGAAAACTTGATGAAATATCAAGGTCAGATCATGTATATATTTCCCTGGGCATTCTTCTAGTCAACCCCATTTCTATGCAGTCAAGTGATCAAATAGACATTAGAAGACTAGCTTAGTCAAAAGTGTACCATTATACAAGTTTTCACTTAATATATGAAAACACTAAATAAAGTAGCAGGGATACAAGAAGATAAACACATCACAACAGAAGTAATAAGCTACAACCAATGAGAAGTTGACTACCTGTAAAGGATTATCATCAGTGGAATTACCGCCTAAGAAAACTAATTTAAATGATCCTTCAGCATCTTTGGTCCTTGCATATTTGGCTAGTAGAGGTCCTAGGGTGTGCACTGCCACAGCATAATCCCATGATAGCTCATCATAGAAGAAAGAACTCCCAACAACTAGAACCACCAAATCATCTTTGCTGAATCCATGGTCCACCCTTAACTGATGCTTAGCGTGGGTCTTACTGTAGCTTTCAGCAGCCCACACATCTACTGGTGATCCAGGAATCACAAAGAAGTTTCCAGTGTCAAGCACAGTATATAACATCTGATACAGAGAGGAATATAAATTGAAAAACAGCATAAGATTTTCTATACAAGGCTGGCTAGAAGTGGGCTGTAAAAAACAGCATAAGATTTTCTATACATGACTGGCAAGAAATGAGATGCAATTACATACAGAGGTGGCATTTTTACCGGCAAAGTGAAGTCTGGAAATACAACAACATTAGCCCTGTTAAAAATACTTCTCCAATGAGACAGCAAATGCTGCCAGCCCATTTCCTGATATAATGGAAGACGATTTGCAAGGGTATCTTCTTGGATTATCCATACAAGCGGTATTGACTGGAATGGCTCCTGTGTGAGGCTGCATAGATATAGAAGTAAATGATCATAGCATCTCAAACAAAGGCAACCAGATATCCAGATCTTCACACTTGCAAATACAGATACAGAGAATTCTAAACATGCACTTTAGGTAATTCTATCCATATAACTATCACTTTATCCACAGAAACACCTCTGTATTCACAATTACGTTTGCACAAAAGAGTTCTTATCATATACTTACAAATAGCTTCAAAAATGACCAAGAGAGCTCCTAATACACTCAACTTCCTCTTCATGTCTAAAATACTATAATCCATTCCTGGTACATATATTGAAGTTTCCAACACCCAAGAACAAAACCACATCTAGATTAAAACCTCAATCTAAATTCCTGCATTTTGCAGATAAGTGCAAGGTCTCATGTTTATAAAATTTCATGAAGATGATAAAATGATACAAACAATCTTGTTGGTCACTTCAAATTTAATTTCCTCCCATATTTGTTATACATAAGGGTGTTCAAAAAAACCGACCAACTGATTAAACCGAAAGAACCGCGAAAAATTAACCGAAAAAACCGAACCAATAAAGAAAACCGAATAAACCGATTAAAAAAATAAAAAAAAACCACCCGGTCTAGTTTGGTTCCGGTTTAAAAAGGCTTAAACCAATTGAACTGGACCGAACCAAACCGATTTAATTGAATCTAAAAAAAAGGTATATAAAGACCCTAACCCTACCTCCCCACCTCCCCCCCTCCAGCCGCTCCCCGCCTTCCCCTTTCACCCTTTCCAGCCACCCTACCCCTCCCTCCCTCCTGCTCCCTCTCCTCTGTGCCCTTCTCTCTCATTTTCTCTCATATGTTAACATTAAATCTTATTTTTAAGTTTTGAGTCTTTGACACCACATCTTGGCTACCCCACACTCGCAGGACTTTGTGAAGAAAATCGAGGGAGAAGCTTTTGGTCCATGGCTCTTTAAGGAAAGAATAATTCTCTTTAATGGCCGAATCTATCTCTTGCCCACATCTGATTTCATTATTCCTATAATCAAGGAATCTCATTCCAGCACTCACGAAGTCCTCCACAAATCTTCATTGGTTTCTG
>Ga0325411_1008913_pt1 | contig 10798 bp, 6 predicted proteins | sample PopdelMetagenome_13_FD_206181 | JGI IMG/M metagenome (GOLD analysis project Ga0325411, IMG submission 206181) | Populus deltoides microbial communities from Bellville, Georgia, United States - Xylem-PdIQD-R4 | ecosystem: Host-associated > Plants > Phyllosphere > Stem > Wood/Secondary xylem...
TACATTTTGTTACGTAGCTCTGATATTGTTTCTGTTGTTTGCTGTTATTCTTTTCTTTCCTTTTCTCTTTAATTTTAGATGCAGTTGATTTCATAATCTCTTGTTATGCTCCAAGACACGTGCACACAGGAACCGACAAGTGTTTGTACCATGCAATAAAATTCAAACTCCATGGTTGAATGTCCTGAAAAATTACTTGCTAATTGGCTTTATATGGATCTAAATACTGTTACGAACTTTTTATCAGGAAAAAAAAACCCCAGAATGCCAACAAGTTGTTGGTTCAACTTGTCAATGATCCTTGTCAATGATCAAGGTCATCTAATTGGATTATAGTGGTGGGCCTAGTGGCCCATGACAGATTGTTGTTGGGAAGTCTAGATAGGCTGTCTGGATTAGGCCCCGAAGTTGCCTAGAGGTTTTTGAATGTTTTTTAGGCCTCATGGAACTTGTAGCCCAGCCTTCTCGTGGACATGGTGATGCATATTTGTTAATTAAATCTAACGCTTCAATGACTTATCACTGGAGGCTTGATTCAAGTTTATAATCTCAGGTCTGAAATTTAGAGGAGGTAACGAGAAAGAAATTTCTTAGGAACACATCAATCTAAATACGGGTTGCTTCCCTCAAATCCAACCAGGAATATTCTTAATTAAGGTATATAGGTCTAGCTCGAGAAACATTTTACAATCTCTCTTCTCCTTTTGCTTTATCTGGAGGCTCTGGAACAGAAGAAATTCCTCTCCGGGATCCTACTCAGCGAGGTCGAGTGCAGAGTCAAGTGACGTGACCTGCAGGTCACGTTACAGATAAAGGCCCAGAGAAGAACGGAGGAGGAATCATCAAACATGGGATCGACGAATGGATGATTAAAATACATGCTTCATAAGATTTGGGAATCATGGTGACATGCTAAGGAATGATATGGTTGCTTCTTTTAATGAATAAAGAAGAAAAAGCCATCTCTCTTTAAAATATTATACTTGGACGCCAAGCATAGGGTAATCCTGATCTAAAACACAATTATCTAGTAGATCAAGTATGTGAACTCTATTGATTATTTGTGACTCAAAGCACAACAGTCACTGCTTGTTATTTGCGTACACAATTCAGTGTCATCACATCCCCTCCCCGCTGAAACAGTCACAATCCAACCCCAGCTTTGTAAATATAAAAGGAAATACATGTAACACAGACTCAACAGAAGAATGAATGAAATGAGAGCAAGAAAAGAAAAAATGCACACAGCCTAATTTTTTAACACACAAGGCACGATATGTACAAATTCTACAATGTTGATCGCTACTATTCTCGCCGAATGCAGGGCACTGATCTGGTGGTCATGGTCGCAAAAACTGCCATGGAAATCAAGTATTCTTCATACCATAGCAAGAAGCGCTTGCACATCGGGCTCGTGATTTTTACCCTTGAAGGAGTGCAGATCCTTGTTCATTCATTTGATGCTGTGTTTAGTAGAGCTTCCAAACTGTACTGTTGTGTACATGATTTCAATGGAAAAGTAAACGAAGTGCCATGTCAAGTCATACAAAAGGTTGCTTGCATTTCCGCCTAGACACAAGATCGGTCAATAAACGAATAGAAGAAACTGTCTTCTACGACTCCACACTTGCTCACACTTTCCTTCAACTCAGCTGGAATCAAATGATTTCCACACTCTGAATTTTCATTTACACGGATGGATAAATTTTATTCCATCAGATCTCCGAAAATGGCTTCTTCCATCAAATCTTCAAAAATAGCCTCACCAATTTCAACAAGGATAGTTTCAATATCACATCGAAGGTCCATCCATGTTCCAGTTTTTGCCATATCTTTCTTGACAAGCTGGTCCAAAGTATGAGGCAATGGCAATGGGAGGAGATGCCAAGAGACTCCTTCCCAAACCTCATAAATGCCATTTTTCATGTCTGGGGCAGGCCGGATGGTAGATTTTACAAATGATAACCCAGGGAAGCAACCAAAATACCGCTCATATACCTCCACAAGAGCTTCGTTAACAGAATCAAAGAGAAGCTTCTTGTCACAACAAAGCTGGTTGGAAAAGAATTCTACCTCAAAAAATATTGATGGGTCAAGAAGCTGTTCTGAAGAATGTGACCTCATATAAAATTCATCCCACTTCATGCCAGATGCTTGAAGCACTGCTTTTACATACTCAAATACCGATTCCTTGTCATCTACAGAAGCTTTCAGAGGGATGTTTCGATCTGCAGCTGAAGGTTCATGTTCTTCAAATTGAATTCTCAAGGGTTGCACTGGCAGTTCAACTGATAGATAAGAGAATGAACTAAAATTAGCTTGAGAACCATGTGATGTGAATTCCTAAGCAAATACTGAAAGTCACTAGACTTTCTTTACGAAGACCTACCAGGTTCAAGTCTGCTGCTTGCTGGGGTGATGTCCTCCTCTGGGAAAAGTGGCTCAAGAACAGATATAGGACTGGGCCGTTCTGGTATCTCAGATGTAACCTCTAGACAACTAAGTTTTTTGGTGTTTGAAGAGGTGGATGGAGATGTTAATGGAGAAGACAGAGGTTTGTTTTCTTCAAATGATTCCTGAAAAGCACAGTAGAATTATTAGAATAAAATGTTAAAGATATGTGATGAACTGAAAAGGACAGGCAACCAGTAAAATTACATGTTCCAAGCATTCTGAATATTCTTTTTTATCACAAACGTCAGACATATCACCATTTTGGTGTTCATCATGAGGCGAGCTGCTTGGTTCACAGAGAGTATCTAAGATATTGCTCTCTTCTTCAATTGCAGTTTTTTGTACAACCTCCACTTCACCTGCATAAAATTTTGAGAAGGCCTATATTAGAAAAAATTATCAGCATGATGATTTATCTATCTACATCCTATGATAAAGAAAAACTACCTTCAGAAGGCATCTCATCTCTGATAGAGCAAAAGGTTTTCTCTTCTTTATCATGAAGTTCATTTGAGGCACTTGCATTTGGGTTTGAAGAAGCTTGTTTTTTATCCCAGATGCTGTCATTGGAAACAGATGACTGAGGCTCTGAGTTTAATGCTGTTCGACCTAAATGGCTGACATTGGTTTCATGTTTCTGAAATTTTTCACTGGCAGAAAATCTCATCTGTGCTGTCAGAAAGCCTTGCTCCCAATCCCTTCCTGGACTACCAAGCGGTGAAAAATTGTACTCGGGAAGGGAGAGAATCCTGCCAAGGGTTTTTGGCACAGGCCCGCTTGAAAAATCCACATCCCCCTGGCCAGTGCTCAGCATCTCAGAGAGATGTTTCTTGGCCTCGATGTAGATGTTAGATGGCCTTTGCTTGGGATAAATAACGGCTTCATCTTCCACACTTATTTCAGATTCTTTCAACTTGCAAGTCTTCTCTCTCATTTTGCCACCCATGGGAGGTCTAGCAATTTTTTCAATAAAGAAGTGGTCTTTACTAGGAGAATTCCTTCCAAGGTTCTCCTTGAATCCTTTTTCACTATTTCCCACAGCATGTTTGTTAAAAAATCTCTTTGAAGCCCCATCAGTAGAGGTTTCCTGCTTTTCCTTTCCCATTGCATTTTTCAACTTTCTTTTAATTTCAGTAAGAGAAAAGTGAGAAGCAGATCTCTCAATTGGTCCCTTGTTTCTGATGATGAATTGAGATTCTGGTGATGATCCAATACTGCTTTCATTTTCAGGTAGTAGCAAGCTTGTCGGGCCAGGCTTTAATATTACAATTCTATTTGAAGCTTGAGATGCCTTATTTTCCTTTGATGGGTTCTTTTCCAGAGATTTGGTCTTTTTTCTGAAAAATTTGCGTTGTTTACCATGGATAGCCTCGCCAGAATGTCTGAAGCCATGAAGCCCCTGTTCTAACAAGTTAGATACGGCAAGTAACTTGGAGTCGCCATCTTTCTCAACCTGAGCATTCCACAAGTTTTGAACATGCTTCACCATTATGGACTTTGGACCTTGTAAGAGTTTTAGAAACAATTCCTCATCAGAAGTTAGAATCTGAAGTGCATCCCTCAGTTCTTTGGATAGGTGGAGGTCCCCATCTTCAGTGACATGTTTCCTGTCAATAAGTTTCTCATTTATGAGTTTTATTACCTCACTCAATTTCTCTTCGAAGTCAGGATTCTTTTGGTTTGGTTGATGTTGAACTTCATCATGTTGGTCATGCTCCACATAATCTATGCTTTTCTGATGGATCTGATGGCAGAAATCCTCCATTATCTCACCTATATCAAGACTTTTTGTAGATTGATTCTCTAAATTATGAAGGCAATGCTGTTCAGATTCCAAGCTTTCAGCAACATTAAGATCCTCCAAGTGTATATCACAACTTTTTGTGCGACTTTTTTTTCTCTTGTGGTTCTTTGTTCTGTGGTCTCCATTTTCTGAATTTGACTGTTTTGGTTCCACCTCAGGATTGTTTATTTCATTCTTTGTGTCTAGCTCACTGAACATCTCTTCTTCCATGAGCTTTTTCACACTCAGCTTATTGGTATCACTTGTTGCTTTTCTGCTCTCTTCACCATCCTGATATATTTAAAATAGGAAAAATAAGTAATTTACAGGTAGCTTACTCATCACAACAGGCGTTCATTGCAAACATGAAGAAAATTTTGGAAGACAAATTGAGTTTGGATGCATAAGCTGACAAGCACTTACAATTATGCCTTGGCAGTTTTCACTAAGATTGTCAAGCTTTTTCTTAGGAGTTCCAGTAACTGCAGAAGAAAAGAGATTCACTGATATGTTTCATAAGCTTAAAGCAAGAATACTAGAAATCTATCTTTAACCAATGACCATTGTAAGGCAAAAGTACAATCAGCTTAAAACGTTTAACAAGAAGACAATCATTAAAATTCCTTATAAACACAACCACTGCCTTGACACTTCTCAAATTCACTTCCATCTAAGGGATTTATTAACAATGGAAGAAAAGCACATGCATGTTGCATGCACTAACCCATCCCTTCCACACACAAAAGATTCCGTGGATGTGTGCATGTGTGCCTATGTTCAGCCACATATGCGCTTTCTATTCAGATTGATCTGCATTTCAAAGAAAGTTTCTTACCAACAGCATGTCTGGTCCCACGCCTCCTATCTGAAATCAGCTTCTGCGTTGATCGACCATGGCGGAAGTCAAACATACTCATTAAACCCCACATGCAGCCCGATTGGTCTCTTTCATATCGCACAGGGCGTCTCTGTGATTTTTTTGCCATAATGAGTGGCTAGTTCTTTGACTGTATTATGCTTTGTTGATCCAGATTTTCTCGCAGGCAGTGCTATGATATCTGATTTATTTGAGGAAGTGGATGAGAAAAAAGAAGAAGAAGAAACACCAGCTGAAGAGTATTAACCAGAGTTGTTTTCAATTCAAAAGCTCATATATAAGCTAAGAGATACGAAGAGATTTTCCAATCAGCAAAGACATTGCAGACAGAAAATTAAATGGGGACGCGAGTCACATGACAATGAGCAGCAGAGAAATGAATGCAAAGCAGCATCAAGGATCGAAGTAGTAGTAAGTATGGTATAACATTATGCATCTATAATACTGCACATGTGATGATGATTGCTCTCTAAATCCACCGGTTAGTGATAGAAAGCAGCAGCGATGGTTTCTATAATGACATCATCAGAAAATAGGTGAAGGCAAAAAAACATTTTTGACAGGTGAACCAGTAGAAAAGAGGCGGAAAGTTTTAAAACACTATTCCTCGAAGCTAGTGAAAACCTAGAAAACCATGCCCGGGAAGATGACTTCAATAAGCCTGAACCACCTAGTAACAAAAGTTTCGATAAAACATTGGGGAGACTATGAAATAGCTTCTCGTTCCAGCCTCTTCAGCGTTGAACTACATTCTCATTTTCAGACAAGAATACATAGCTAAAATAAACAAGTAACCAAGGAGCAAATAAAACGAGATAAAGATAAAGACACATTTTATCGGCAAACATAAGGCCATACATGCTACAAACATTCTGAAACAGAAATTCAGCTAACCCTCAAAACATGTTCATCAGGTACCTTTGGCATAGAATCCTAGCAGTAATCTTAAAAGGCATGATTGTCACTCATAGAGAAGCAAAACTTTAGTCCAGAGTATTAAACTTTCTTTATTTTAATCTTTATGATCATCAAAAGTGATATTAAAAATATATAACGAAGTTCACATCTGGTATAATGTGTATATAAATTTTGGCAAGACAAAGAAATGGACTACATAGAACAATTACCTCAGGTTCGATTAAGCCAAGAAGAACAACGATATGCAGCCAGGTACAGTACAGACAGTCAGAGGACAGTAAAAATTCCAATTTCAACAACTCAAGGGAGCTTCCTAGAAGAGTCAAGTTTAAGCTTGTCCAGACTTTCTTTGCATGGCAAGGCACTCAATTCCCTAACCTTCAAAATTCTCAAACTTTGATCTTTCCTTGAACGAAAGGACCAGTTACATAAAAAGCTTACAAAGTGAATCACAGCTCAAGAATTCACCTTCAAAATTCCACTCAACAAAATTGATCAACTCCTAGCAAGCTTGCCTTGAAGTATATAAAAAAACTCAGCTCGACAACAGCCAATTATGCATTAACTGATCAAAAAGCTCCATGGTTATCTCTTTGAATGTCATATATCTCCAATCCTTGAAACACCACAATCGAGCCTGAATTCTCTCCAATCCACAGTCAAAACCACCAAGCCAATCTTTTCATCAACACCCAAATAAAAACTCCTCGAATTCTATCGAAACGTCAAAGCAGCCAGTCAATCCTGTCCAATTCACCAATAAACAAAGAAAACCCGGATCAAGAAAAACAAAAAGAACCCCAGAAAAATATTTTTCTTCTAAATTTCTAATACATGCAATGGTAAAAAAACAGGACTTTTTTTTTCTCTCTCTCCTGAGTGGGTATCTATCTTTTGACAACTAAAAAGAGAGGGGTATAAAATTCTTGCCAAGCATCCACCGACCCATTATAATTTGAGTGGGAAATAAAAATTTTGTGTCATATGGGCAGGCAATAAAGACCGAGAAAAAGTGGAGGTGGAGGTGTGAGAGAGAAAGTTGAAAGCTTTACAATGTTTTTGGTACAAGGAGGAGGAGAATAAGTGACGGTTTGGTTTGGGATTGATACTGATGGGCCCAGAGAGAAGGAGAGAGATTTGTATTCGAGAAATGCTTTTGCTATTGTCTCCCTCCCCATTTTTCTCTGCTGCGCTGCTACTCCCTCCACACTCAGCAATCATCAAAGTCACAATCTTTCCCTTTCTCCTCTCTCTATAGAATACACCTTTTGTGTCTCTCTCTCTCCTGGCACTTGACAAGGTAAAAGAGAAAATGTTGGGGAGAGGCTGTCTTGTGTTTACTTTTTGGTTTTAGAGAGAGAGGGGCATGGCATGGATGTTGGGAAAAATGAGAATGGAGGGGCATATATAAATAATGGAGGAAAGAAAAGAAAAGGAGGGAGCAAGGTATATTTTTACATGTATATTTTTTCTAAAAACGTATCTCAACGGTAGTGAGAACGATGATGTATTGCTGAAAAAAACAATAATTTTTTTTCCTTTTAAATCAGTATATTATATTGGAAAATCCTTTCTTGGATACTCATAAAAAAACAATGGTTTGGGAAATTCCATATTTTTCAGAGAATATTATTATCATGTTCATTGAGTCTAGATCTTCAAATTTAAATTGAATAATCATAACTTAATATATAAGAAAAATAGAAACATCATAACTCTTTGTAATCTTATTTCTTCCACCTAATCTAAATCATTGAATTCAACGTTGATGTTTAGATTTGAGACATAATTTGTTTTCATCTATATATTGATGGGTAAAACTGTCGGTGAAACTAACAATGTCCTTGAATATTAATGCTGCATTCACTTTCTTTTGGAAATGATCCCAGATAACACGTTCCCTTTTTTTTTCTCGAAGCAATGTTCTCTGTGTGTATTTTAAAGATATTTTTATATTAGAATAATATTTTTTATTTTTAATATTAGTACATTAAAATCATTATAAATCATCAATTTAATATTTTTAAATAAAATACACTTTTGAAACATTACTAGAAAGTAGAAACCAAAACTACCGCACTCTTGAAAGTCGTATTTGTTACACATCTCACAGCTAATTAGAAAGCAGGAATTATAGCAAGGCTGCTGGGATTGAAATCGATGCTTGTTGTTTACACAAATGGATAACTTTGTTTTGTCAACTATTTATGAAGGCAATGATTGTTTTATTTTGAATTCGAATGTGCATAGGAGATCACCTTACAATACATTCTCTATTCCCGCGTTGGGATTTGGTTGATTTTTAATTAGGATGCTGAATAGTAGTGCATAAACTCTAGAACAGAACACACGGTTGTGTATCTGTCACGCTTACGAGCTCCCAATGAGAATTGCTGGCTGGAAAAGGAAAGAGATGGTGGAGAAATCCAGTCCAAAATGATTCTATTCCACCTCCCTTTTATAACCTCGTGGCCTGGCAGTTTGGTACAGTGAGACCTGTTCCATGCCTTCCCTTGTCAAAAATTAGTGCCTGGCTGCAACACACCTTTACTCTCTTTTATATATATATATATATATATAAACAATACCTGCTTCGGATCATTCTCTATCAGTTTTATAATCTAGTTTTGAGTTGTTGACCGGATAGTTTGTTTTCTGTATTGTTATTAAAGAAAAAAAAAACTTAAGAGGTGGTGAATTCAAGGTTTGTTGCCCATGAAAACAGTAAAAAACAGAGAGTGTAGGCTAATTATTAGGGGTAAGGTCGTCTTTGTAATAAAATCATTTTAACATTTTAAAATTGGCTAAGAACAAGAGAGAAAATCTTATTTTTCTTTAATAGTTTAATTTCATTGATGCCCTTGGAACAAAGAATTAGTTTGTTTGCTATGGAAGGGTATTTATGTCTTTTCAATTTATCGTGTATAATCAAATTATCATATTACCCTTGGAGTTGATAAAGAATTTAATCGGCTGTGGGGGCTTCTTTTATCTTTTCATTTTTCTATGCATCGTTGAAAGACCAAATCACCCTTTAAGCTTATTTTATCAAGCCGCCGGATAAAGGATATTTTAGTTATTTCATAATTGGTCTTTTTATTGTTTTTTAGTTGATTTTTTTCTCAATTTTATCCTTCGTAGTTGATTAACTAGAAATTAAACTTCATAATTTGATTCAGTTTGTGTTTTATGAAGTTATTTTTGTCTCATGACCTAGATCACGAGCTTGTTTGGTTAAATTTGATGGTTTTTATTGTCTTTTTTTTTTAATTACGTCATTCAACATTAGATTGATTGTAAATTGAGTTTCATAATTTATTGTGATTTGCTTTTTATATGGTTATCTTGATCTCATGACCCCAGATTTAGAAGGTTAACTTGGGTCGAGTTAGTTTATTTTTTTTAGTTAAATTTTATTTTTAATTTCATCTCTCAATATTATGTTGTTTGAAAATTGAGTTGAATTTTTTTTTTACTTTTTATAGGTTTATTAGGATTTCTTGATCTGAGTAACAGATTTGATATGTTAATCTTAATTGATTCAAGTCGATCTAATATAATATCATTTCAATACTTAAAAAAAAATTTTATTTTATTTTTTATAGTCAAACTATATTTTTATCGATTATTCAGGCTGTCTTTAAACTTCTTAAGTCAATTAGATTATGTTAAGTCAATTCTTATATAGTTTTAGTTTTTTTCCTACTAAAAATACATTAACGAAACCTATATATTTTTTATGCTTAAAAAAATTTAATTAAATCCACAGCATAAAGTGAGCAATTATCTATTTTCTAGTTTTAATTCTAAGTATAAAGAAATACTGTGAAATAAAGAATTTTTTTTCTTGATATTTTAAGTTGACCATTAATTGTATTTCTAAATGTCAGACAAAGGAAAAAAATTGATCTCGATCCAGGTTTGCTGACTCTAGAATTAAATAACCTGATCGGTATTGTATATAAAAAAAAAATAGAAGAGAGAAGAAAGAAATAATTCTATCAACCAAAAAGTGACTTCGAATTTTACAGTCGAACAAAACAAGAAGGTGCTTGCCGGGGGTTGCATGGAGGAAGAATGGCGGAGTGCCTCGGAGGATACCATTGTTGTGTTTTTTGTCCGTGGTGAATGTGGAGGGAGCAGTTGGGCCTAGAAATACAGTTCAGTTAGGGCCCTACTAAATTATATCAGTTGGGCCCACAATTTACCAACTATAGCATTGACACGTTGAAGGCCCATATGAGACAGCGGGGACTGACGACAAAAAAAAAAAGAAAGAAAAAAGGGAGGGGGGGGGGGGTTGTGAAGAAGATATTTCGATTCAAAAAGTAAAATTTACAATTGAACCTAAATCCGCTTGATAAACTAATAATAACAACAAGAAGAGGACAGTCAGGGGGGAGTCCATGATCATTGCATTTGCTAAACAAGTTGCCAAATTGTGTTTGAATGGAGATGAATCCGTTGGAGTCATTAGATTTTTTATTATTTTTATTTTTTAGAAGGTAACAAATCAAAGATCAGATGGGTGGACCACAGGCATGACAATTAATTAATCATTAACTATGAACTATCTTACTGTACCCCTCCTCCAATACTGTTGTATATCATATTAACTCAGTTGTATTTTTTTTAATTAATATTTTTTTAATTTTATTTTTTAATATTTGAATTATTAGAAATTAAATTTCATGATTTATTTTTTTTGTTTTCTATTATGTTATTTTGACCTCATGATCCGAGAATAATGCTTAAATGATTAACCC
>Ga0325411_1008918_pt1 | contig 10794 bp, 6 predicted proteins | sample PopdelMetagenome_13_FD_206181 | JGI IMG/M metagenome (GOLD analysis project Ga0325411, IMG submission 206181) | Populus deltoides microbial communities from Bellville, Georgia, United States - Xylem-PdIQD-R4 | ecosystem: Host-associated > Plants > Phyllosphere > Stem > Wood/Secondary xylem...
AAAAAAATTATTTTTGATATCAGCACATCAAAATTATCTAAAAACACCAAAAGAAATATTAATTTGAAGTAAAGAAAAAAATAATTTTTTTTAATTTTTTTCAAAAACGCTTTTGAAACGCAAAAACAAACAAGGTCAATCTATTTTTTTATATTGAACCACAAGTTAATTTAGATTTTTTACCGGTCAGGTTAAGTTAATTTCTTGATTTATTTAATCTTCAATCTGGATTGGTCTAAGTCTCGGATTATCCTATCAAGTTGGTCCGATTGAGGATATCTTACCCAGAAAAGTATATTCCATATCATTATTTACTTTATTCATACATGTGTTAATGCTTCTTTTATGTTTTGTGTATATTTCTGAAATGAAACATATAGGTAACTTGTGTTATTTTAAAGTGGAATTAATGACCAAGGTTGGGGTTTAATTATGATGATCTGATGGATGGTTGGTCACCAAGGAATCCAATGGTGGATATAGCTCTAAAAAATTGATCCCAATATGGCTAGAAAAGGATATACATCTAACACATCTAAAGTGGTCTTAAAGCTTTAGGCAATTCAAAACCCTTTTTTTTTTCTTTTTTAACAAGCCTATGTTAAGATATAGATGAGTGAGATTGGGGGTGTTTGTGCACATTTTTGGTTAAAAATAAAAGGGAAGGAATAAGATAAATTAAAGTTAAAATGAGAAATGAAATGAAAATAAAATAAATTTGACTAGAGACCCGAACAAATAGGATATATTTAAACAAAAAATAAAGTAAATTAAATTAAAAATACCCAAAATAAAATGATCTCTTAATATTCAGATTTGAAACTAGACATATTTTTAGTATTTAAAACTCATACTTGAATAGAAATATTTTTTTAAAAAAATGGGAAAATAAGTAATTTAATATATAAAAAAATTATGATGTAACTGGTAGATTTTTTTATAAAAAAAAAATATTGTTGTTCGTGACAGATGCCAAAGTGGAGTAAAATAAGGGGAGTAGGGCGTACTAAGCAAAGCGAAGAGGAAAGACAACATCTGCCTTTCTAGGATTTCTTTTGCAAAATCCATCATGATCATGTTTGATGGATCAAATAATTTCAGATTATGATAGACGAGAGTGAATGATCTGTTAGTGCATCAGGGCATGATGAAGGCGTTATATGAAAAACAACTAGAAGGCATAAACGATATAAATTGGGAGGAACTAGAAGCAAAGGTTGTGGCAACTATCAGGATTTGTCCAGATGATGACATGATGTATCATATCATGGATGAGGAATCATTGGTGTCAATTTAGGCAAAACTAGAAAGTTAGTATATGTCTAAGTCAATGTCAAACAAACCTTATCTTAAACAAAAACTACTTGGTCTTAAGATGTCACAGGGCATATATTTGAATCAACATATCAAATGTGTTCAATCATATCATTAGTGATTTGAAGCAAATTTATGTGAAGTTCGAGTATAAAAACAAGGTATTGATGTTACTGAATTCTCTATCTATTTTTACATATAAAATTTTGGTTACAACTTTGATCTGAGGGAAATAAACTGTCATATTAGAAGAGATCACAAGTTCCCTATTAAGCTTTAATCTAAGGAAGAATGGTGGTGATAAAAACTCACAAGGAAAGGGTTGGTGGTGAGGAGTAATCAAAAGTATGGGAGAAACAAGTCCCGGAACGAATCAAGGAACAACAAAGCTGGTCCAAATCCAAGAAGAGAAAAGATAAAAAATGTTATAAATGTGGAAAAATAAGGCCAATAAAATGAGAATGTCTAAAGAAAAAAATGAGATATAGAGAACAAATAAGGGTCATTAAAGTTCATGAATGTAGTGGAAGAAGACGTAGAAAGCGATGATAGAGACATGCTTTTTATTCCATCCAATTTAGATCATCTTATAAATTCTTGGATATTTGATTCAACATGTTCTTATCACACAAAACCCAGTAAAGATTGGTTAGATACCTACAAGTTAGTCAATTCTGGTTCTATTCTAATAGGTAATGATAATCCATATAAATTTGTTGGAATAAGAATATCAAAATTAAAATGTTTGATGGTATTATTAGAACTTTATGTGATGTTAGACGTATACTAGATTTGAGGAAGAATCTGATTTTATTGGGCACTTTAGTCTAAAAGGGGTTCAGTTTCAAGTTTGAAGGTGAAGTACTGAAGGTGAGCAAAGGTGTTATGATAGTGATGAAACGAAATAGATTGTTAGGAAGTATTTATAGACTATTAGGTAACACAATTGTAAGTGGAGCTGCAATCGTAGAATCTGAGTTAAATAACATAGTATTATAGCACATGCGATTAGGCCATATGGGTGAGCATGAAATGATGAAGCTTCATAAGAAGAATCTATTGAAGGGTTTCAAAACATGCGAACTTGATTTTTGTAGGTATTATGTTCTTAAAAAATAGAATGATGTGTAGTTCAAGACAACCACACATAAGAAATGGGGGGTTCTTGATTATATTCATACAAATGTTTGGGATCCAATAAGGGAAGCATCACGTAGACAATATATGAATTTCATGATTTTTATTGATGACTATTCATGAAAGGTTTGAGTGTACTTTATGCAAAATAATTTAGAAAAGTTTGTTAAGTTCAAGGTATGGAAAACAAAAGTAAAAAACCAGACAATAAGGAAAACCAAATGACTCAGGTCAGAAAATGATACTAAATACACAGACTAGAAGTTTATGGAGTTGTGTGAGTAGTAGGGGATTAAGAGACACTTCACAATATATAAGACACCACAACAGAATGGTGTAGTGGAAATGATGAACAAAATAATAGATGAAAAAACGTGTCTCTAGCTTAATGCAGGACTTGCTAAGAACTTCTGGGTAGAAGTAATGAATATAGCATGTTTCTTTATTATCAAATCACCTAGAATAGCATTAGATGAGAAAGTAGCATAATAAGTATAGACAGATAATCTATTAGACTACTCTGGTTGAGAGTGTTTGGATGTCTACCATATGTGCATGTTTCTAGTGATGAGAGGTCAAAGCTTGATGTGAAGTCTAGATAATGTATCTTTTTGGGGTACAAAAAGGGTTGAAAGGTTCCAAACTCTAGGGTTTGAAGGCAAACAAGGTGGTGATCAATAAAAATATAGTTTTTTATAAATAAAAAAGGGCATGTTGTAGTGTACTTAAGAAGAAAAGAAACATGTGGTTGAAAATTACAGCAACAATGCCCATGAGGTACATGTAGAGTTAGATACTCATATTAAAAAAGAAACCATTGACAATTCAAGGAGTTATCGTTTAGAAGATCATCAACATGACAATATAGTTTTAGGTAGGCCCAGACACATTATCAAGCCACCCATCAAGTATAGTTTTGAAGATATGGTCTTTCATATACTTATTACTAGTAATAGAGATTCTACTACTTTTCAAGAGGCATTACACAACGAAGATAAAAGTAAATAAATGGGTTCTATAGAGGAAGAAAATGAATCTCTATATAAGAACCAAACATGAGAGTTGGCTGAACTTCCAAGGAGAAAGAGGGTGATAGCATGCAAATAGATGTATAAGAAGAAAGAAGCAAAAAAAATGAAGGTGAGAAGTTCAAGGCTCATCTAGTAGCAAAGAGTTACTCATAAAAAAAAAAGGGGTTGGCTAAGAAAAGATATTTTCCCCTATAGTTAGATATACTTCCATTAGGGTAGCACATTTTGATATGTAGTTAGAGTAAATGGATGTTAAGACATCTTTTCTCCATGGTGATTTCGAGAGGCAAATTTACACGGTACAACTAGAAGGATTTAGTCAACCTGGACAAGAACACCTGGTTTTTAAATTAAGGAAATCATTTTATGGACTAAAATAATTTTTGAGGTAATGGTACATGCGACTTCAGTCCTACATAATTAGGATTTGCTACAAAAGGTGTAAGTATGACTAATATGTTTACATAAAGAGCCTTGATGGTGATTCTTTTATTTTTTTTTTTGTTATTTTATATAGATGATATGTTGATTGTTGTAAAGAGTATGAGTGAAGTCAACAAGTTGAAGACTTTGTTGAGTAGAGAATTTAACATGAAAGATTTTGGTACTGCTAAGAAGATTCTTGTGATAGATATTCATAGAGATAGAGCTACCTGGAGATTATGGTTATCTCAGCATAACTATGTTGAGAAAATGTTGGAAAGGTTCAACATGAATAATACAAAACCATTGAGTATACCTTTAGTGAATAATTTTAGATTATCTATTGTATAATACCCAAAGATAGATGATGAAGTGAAAGACATGTCAAAGGTCCTTTATGCTAGTATAGTAGGGTTTTTAATGTATGTTATGATATGTACAAAACAATATTTAGCACACACAATTAGTGTGGTGAGCAAGTTTCTATTAAATCCAAGACGACAACATTGAGATGTACTCAAGTGGATCTTCAAATACTTGAAGGGTAATACAAACTATGATATCTTGTTTAGTAAACAATATGGTAATCCTTTAATTATGGGATATGTAGATGGAGACAATGTAGAGGACTTGGATGATAGGAGATCTACCATGTATGATGTATTTACTTTAGTTGGGGGATGATTTGTTGGAAGTTTATGGTTCAGTCTCTAATTGCATTATCTACTACTAAGTCAGAATATATGGTAGTGGTTGAGGTTGCCGAGGAAGTTTTGTGGTGTACAAGTTTGGTCAAAGAGCTGGTCATTCAATAAGGTAGAGTTTAGTTGCATTGTGACAGACAAAGTGTCATTTACCTGGCAAAGAATCAGGTGTATTATACAAGAACCAAATACATAGATGTGAGCCTTCATAAGATCAAGAAATTGGTTTCTTCTAGTGAATTGTTGCTCGAAAAAGTTTGGGGGTGTGGGGGCAATGCCCCCGTGGTACGATAAAGGGGTATTATGAAAAAAATATTGATGCTCCTTAAACGGATAGGATTTTTTGGACGGTTTAGGGTCTACTTTAAATCATATCATGTAACCTTATTTTGATATAGTGAAAATAAAAGTTCATTGCTTATGTGGATATAGGCACGTTGTCAAACCATGTTAAATCTTATGTTCTTTTTAATTTCTCTTCTATTGCAATATTTATTAATAATTGCCACATGCTTTACACAACAAAAATCTAAAAAACCAAGAAAATAGAAGTTTCTTAAAGCACTTAATTTTTATTTATTAAATTTTTATTTATGAAAAGTTATTAAAATTAAAAATTAAAAAACCTTATTAACAACGAATAGGAAAATCATTCCATTCGAATAGAAAAAACTAAGAAAGTTTAATATTTCTAAATAGAAAAATAAAAATAAAATAAATTTTTTAATTAAAAAAAATCTTAAAAAAAAACTCTTGTATCATATAACCCAAAAAGAATTGAAAATGACATACATGTAGCCAAATTCACGGTGATTGATGAAAATAGTTCTAGTAAAATAGTAAGAAAGACAAACTAAAAAACACTACATAATTTCCCGCTTTTCAATTCAATATTCCCTACCGTATATAATTATTTTAAAAAAATCATTTTGTGTGTTCAAAGTTTTTCCAGAGTCTTGTTTTCTTTTTTTATCCTTGTTTATAATCTCTAATAAAGAAAACAAAAACTAAGAACTTGACACGTTTTGTAAAAAAAATCAATTTTAATTTTGATTTTAGGTGGATCATCTAAATTTACGAGCGTAACTTGCCTATAAAAATATCTAATTCAAGGTTGTCAAAAACTTTTTTTTAACACGACACGGAACATATAATATAAACTCGAATCGTAAAATCGTAAAATCGCAAGTAAAATATTTTAACTAAATTACATGTTATCTCGCGGATCATTAAATCAGTGATTCATGTCAATAGCTCAAATGGATCTTATAATTTTTGTTTAATAAATTTATGTTTCACCTAAATAAAAATAAAAATAAAATAAAATAAAATAACTCATCAACAAGTCTAAATATATTGGGTCGTTAGGCCAAACATTTAATTTTATTGATGTCGATTCAAAATGTGGCGATATCAATTAAATTTTTATAGTTATCTTTAAAAATAATATTTATATGTTGTATTTACTAAGCATAATAAGATAAAAATGTATATTTTATAAAAATCTTTTTAAATAATATTATTATGTAAAAATCTTTTAATTAAGGTGCTAATTTATTTATTTTTTAAAAACCCCACATTTAGTTCCCTTGCCAAACCATGCCATGCCATTCAGGCATCAATCAGATAAAAGCTTCATAATGAAAAATTATCTGGAGAGCAAGTGAAGCGGTTTTTATAATTTTTACGGTGAAATCGTAAAATTAGTCCGTTTTTAATTATTTTAATGAGTTGAACCGATTTTATGCGGGTTTGACCAATTTTACTGGTTTTTAATTTTTTAACCCAATTTTACACGTTTTATATGTTTTGACTCGTAAAATCGTACGATTTTACAAGTCAAAACATGTTTTTAATAACATTTGTCCAATTTATTGCCCAGGTATGTGTATGATGTCCAATTACTAGTTCATTATTCTCATTTAACCCAGATTTAAAATAAAATAAAATAAAATAAAAAACAATATTTCCATAATCAAAATCGATCCTAGAATTTAAACGGTGTTTGTTTTTGTGATAACATCGTGCTTTTGAAAAAAATAATTTTTTTTGCTTAAAATTATTTTTTTTTTGTGTTTTTAGATTATTTTGGTGTGTTGATGTAAAACAAATAAAAAAAATATTATTTTGATGCATTTCCAAGCGAAAAATACTTAAAAAAACAATTATTATCACAATATCAAACACTGTCAACGAATTGATTTTGGAAACCCATGACCTAAAGCTTGGCTTGGACTAAGTTTCAAGTTGAACTAGAAAAGACATTGATTTAGTAAAACTCAATCATAAATAACCCAAATGCTAAAAACAAACCCAAATCATAGCCATTACATGTCATAAATGCTTATATGTGAAATTAATTTGAACTAGTCCATGACTCACACTACACCGCAGGTCAAGAAAAAAAAATCTTAGCATTAAAGAATATCAAGAGACCACAAACTTGTTTTTTAAAAAATAAAAAGGAAAAAGAAAAGGTAGGGATGTGGCTCATAAACACGGCTAGGTCGAATAAGTATGTCTTATCTCATAACACAAGATGCATTGAACAAAGAAACAAAAAGGGCTGATCATGGTACAAAAAAAAAGACAACAAAAATACATTTCAATCTAACTGAGGGCATCACAAAGAAAATAAAAAAAATAAAAGGGGAAGAAATGACCCAAGCAAACCTGAGTGTACTTGTCGGCATCCAACCTATGCACGAGACCATGATAAATTTAAAAGAAGCATGAAAAATAATAGAATGCAAAGTATTGAAGGATAAAAAATATTAATATCCCCTGAGTCAACATTTCAAATTCGCCACCTCGATCATGAGCCCAATGTAGCTCTACTAGCAACAACCACGACTCTCAATTCACAACCATCTCAATATTAAATGATGAAATTAAAAATAATAATTTAATAAAAATCCCCTAAAAAATAAGTAATATAAAAAATGAGGACCAAATGCTAAACAAAAAGATCATGGTGAAAAAGACATTGATTGATTCAATAGTGAAATTAGAAAGAAGACAAAGAACAAGAAAACATTTAAAAATAAAATCAAGTAAAACAATCTAAAATCAAAAGAAAAAAAGATCAAATCTGAAACCAAAACAAATAAGATGAAAAATAGCATTTCAATGTTAGAGAATGAAAATGAAAAATAACACCCCCCATTCTCTAAAAAAAATTAATATAAAAGAATGAGAATTAAATGCTAAACAAAAAATGAAGAGGGTAAATAACATTCATTAATTTAAGGGTGAAATTGAAAAAAATCAAGCATTTCAAAAGAGAATGCTAAAAAAAACCTAAAATCTAAAAAAAAGGGATCAAATCCAAAATCAAAATGAAACCAAAGGAAAAATAACATTCCAATATTATAGGATGAAATTGAATAAAATTAAATTTGATATAACTAGGAAAATAACATTCATTGATTTAAGGGTAAAACTGGAAAAAAAACAAATATTTCACAAAAACATCAAAACAAAAACCTAAAATCAAAATAATAAGGACCAAACCTAAAACTATAATAAAATAAGAGGAAATATAACATTTCAATCAAGGGTGAAATCGAAAAGAAACTTAAAGTTTATAAAATAAATTAAAAACAAATCATACAATCAAAAGCAAGAGGACCAAATCAAATATTAAAACAAGATAAGAGGACAACATGAAGTTTCTGAGTGGACAACATGTTTTACAAGGCAAACACAGATAAAAAAAAATAAAATAAAATGTTATCAGAGCACCACCACACATGCCACCTCATTTGGAAGAGGACGTTGTGATCTATCTAAAGCTGCCACAAATGAGAAATTTTCACCACTTAAACCGTTCGCGCCCGTAGCTTAAAGCGTGCGGAGTGGCTTAAAACCCTAGCGCGTGAATAGAGCGTGCCAACAAATTTTCTTATTTAAATATTAATTTTTTAAAAAATTATCAAATTGTCTTTATCTTGACCTCATAACTACAAAATGACCACATTGAAAAGATAAATGTACAATGTACAATTAAAAAAGAGCAAGACATCTTAGACCTTAATCAAAATGATAATGATTGTTTGGTCCTTGTGCAATTACAATTCTACCCCTAGAGGTTGTGTAAATGAGTTTTTTTAACAGGGCAAAATAATAATTGTGTTATTCTCATCCACAATGCACTGAGCTTGGGTGCACAATTATTTCTCCATCTCTTTTATTTTTTTAATGGGTACTTTATGGTGCTTTAAAAGGCATGAAATATATGCTTTTACTAGGCATAGGCCTTTGCTACGCTGCAGGTTTCAATATTTTTCCTTGCAAAAACTAATGTTCATGTATCACAAGCACGTTTAAAAAAAACAAGAGAAATCATGTTTAATAATTTGGTTTAATTTCAATTAGATAATAAAAGAATAGACATCAATAACAAACAAACAAATCTTTTTTTTTAAAAAAAAAGACAAAACAATGGGAAAAAAATTCATTGATGCACAAAATCAGATAAAAAAAGGTTTGAGTCAACCTCAGGTAGTGCAATAGACATGTAATCTAGATAATAAGAGGCGAGGCAGCCAATGGTAACCCGCAAAACTCATGGCCCATGTCATGAGATCGAGATAACTCGATAGAAAAAAATCAAATAAAACCATAAAGTTAATTGCTTTTTTTAAAAAAACTAATGTTGAATGATGAAATAAAAAAAAGATGTCAACCAACACTGACTTTTCAAACCCATGACTCGGTCATTAAATCGAAAGCATCATATATAGAAAAATGGTGAAGCATAATCCCTAGCAAATTGAACACTGAAAAATAAAATAGGAAAAATAAATTAACAACACAAAATGATCTAAAATAAAAAAAATAGTAATTACAATAATGTGGGTGAAAATAAAAATAAATTAAATTAGAGGGCAATTAAAAGTTTTTGATTAGAGGGTTAAATTTAAAATAAAAATAATTCCAACAAAAAAAAGAGAATAAAATAATGAAGACCAAATTAAATAACAACAACAACACACCATAAACTTGGATTGAATGATGAAATTAAAAAAAATAATAAAATTTTTATAATAGGGATAAGTGAAAAAAAATAGAAATTAAAAGAATAGAGATCAAATTAGAAAAAACAAAGAATACATGACAAACTATAATTGAAGGACTAAATTAAAATGAAATAAAACTTTTATAATAGAGAAAATGACAAAACTAAGAAATTAAAAGAAAAAAAAAAACAAGTTTTTTTATTGGAGAGTTAAATTTAAAAGAAAAATAACTCCAACAAAAAGAAAAAAAATAAAAGAATGAGGACCAAACTAAAAATAATAACACAACATAAACTTGGATTGAAGGGTAAAATTAAAAATCAATAAAACTTTTATAAAGGGACAAGGGAAAAAAATAAAAAATCAAAAGAATAAATTTAAAAATATAATATATATATAAATTTGAATTGAAGGTCTAAATTGAAAGAAAATAACCTTTACAAAAAACCAATGACAAAAATTAAAAATTAAATGAAAAGGGACTGAAGTAGAAATATATATATATAAAAAAAACAAGAAGACAAATATGCAATTTAGGAGGGGAGAGAAAAGATGGGAAAGGCTGACCTAAAAAAACCATCATCTCTCCATGACACGCGTCGCATCATAAGGGAAAAAAACATGATGGTGCATCCAAAAAGATGACGGAAGAGTAGGTTCCACCATTGGACGACACTGATCAAAATGTGTAAGTGCCGCCCACACGCCAGTAGCTTTTTAAAATATAATATTTAATTAATTTGTGTAAATTACCATAATATCCCATCAACACGATAAAGAACAAAAAATATCAACTTGAAAAGTAAAAAATAACCCTTGACGGAAGAGTTTTTATTTGTTATTTAAAGGCATTTAAGGAATCTCATTGTTCATCCAAAAATAAAAAATCAAAACTACCATTATACACTAAACATTGTTTTTTTTTTTTTTTTATCTCTAAAGATATTTTAGTATTTTTACTATTCGTTTTAAAACTAAAGGATGTTATCACCTTATTAGTCAAGACAAACGATATATGATCTTAAAGTGGGTCACTAATCCAATAATCCATGTGTATTCTTGGAGTTTTTTCCTTTAATATTTAGCATTATATATACTCATTTAAAATAGACAAAAACACAAGAATGTTTTTAAAACACCTGTAACGTATTACGGGAAAAATTT
>Ga0325411_1008919_pt1 | contig 10793 bp, 9 predicted proteins | sample PopdelMetagenome_13_FD_206181 | JGI IMG/M metagenome (GOLD analysis project Ga0325411, IMG submission 206181) | Populus deltoides microbial communities from Bellville, Georgia, United States - Xylem-PdIQD-R4 | ecosystem: Host-associated > Plants > Phyllosphere > Stem > Wood/Secondary xylem...
AATTTTTAATATAAAAAATAAATATGTTAATGTTATAGATGCATTTTAAAAGATTATATTTTTTTTAATTCATAAACAAAAATATTTTATTTATGTTGTGAGCATGATTTCAATTCAATTTCTAACGTGAAAAAAATAATTATGCTAAAAAATATTTAAACTGATAAATAAAAAAAGAGTTGTTAATAGGAAGAAAATTAATTTTTATACTAGAAATTAAAAATAGTTGCACTTACAATGATTATCCTTTTTTTTTTTATTTTCAACACTCTTATTTATTTTATCTTAACGGCTAAATGTTATTGCTAATAAAAAATTATTTTTATTTTTATAAAAAAAACTCCTTACAAATACAATTAATTCATATAAAATATAAACAGAAAACAATTCAATATGAATCAAACTATACTATGGAAGTATTACACAACTAAACAAAATATAAATAGATCAACATTTAAATAGAAACAACTAATGAAAAAAAGCTAATAAACCAACCCCACATACCCGGTCTTAGTGAAAAATCTAGGCCTAAAAGCCCAAGCTCGCATCTTGATCACTAGAATTGAAGTTTGTTTTCTGGATCCAAAAATCTAAACTTCAGCCCACTTTTACTTCAAAATAATTTTAAAACATATTATAAACCTCAAAAAATCATTTAACAATCTTAAAACACCTTAAAATCACTCTAAAAAATAAAAATCAACTTTATCAAAATAACTCAAATGGATCGATCTATTTTCTCCACCATGTTTAGAAATGAAATCATCTCCATTTATCTCCTTTTGAAAAAAAAGAATTTATTAACACAAAAATCCTTCATTTGATGGCTAGAATTTGACTGATTGATAACTTTTTTTTTCATTTATTGTTTTTCAATGAATTTCTTTGTTCTTTTTTAACTTTATACACTAAAATATGAACGACGTAAACTCTTGCGCCAAAACTTTGAGTTTGGCCGTATATTTTTTTTTATATTTTAAATTATAATTCTTTGTTTTTTAATTTTATCTTCCTTATATAATTTAAAATTTCATCTCATGGAATTATATAACAAAAGGATTAAATAGAAAAGTTATGAGGAAATTTTTTTTAAAAAAAAAAAGTTGTGAAAAGTGGTGTTGATAAGGGACAATTAAATATTTTTATTTTTTACATATACAGTAAAAGAATTATATTAATTTTACGAGCAAAATTTAAGATATTTTAGTAAATAAAACTTTCACATGCAAGAAAGAATTTTCATGCATTTACGTTGGAGATAGAGCTTAGAATATTCATAAATAGGACTAATTAAATCCATCCATTTAAGGTGTGTTTATTTTTTAAAAAGTAGTTTTCAGAAAATTATTTTTTAAATTTTTTTGTGTTTGTTTGTCATTAAAAAGTTAGTAAACAGAAAACACTTTCCTATCAAAAAAAATTTAGTTTGATTTTTAGGAAAGTATTTTCATTTTATTTTGGGCGGAAAACACTTTCTAGAAGTTGTGAAAATTTTAAAAATATCATATTATTTGCTGATGATGTCAAATTTGATCCTCAAACTTTTGATTGCTATATATTTTGTTTGAATTTTTTTTTCAATTTCATCCCTTAAAATTTGATTTAATTTGATTTTTATATTAACTTTGGTCCTTATTTTTATGATTGTTATTTACTTTTCTCTTATTATTTTTTTAATTGAAATTTTTTATCTATCAAATTTGGTTCTCATTCTTTTGATTGTTACTTATTTTATTTAAAATAATTTATGAAATTACAATTATTATTATTTTAATTTTATCATCTTTTAATTTTTTTTATCTGTTAGATTTGATATTTATTATTTATTTTATTTGAGATAATTTATTAAATTAGATTTTTTTTCAATTTCATTCTCATTCAACTTTTTAATTTGTAAGATTTGTTTCTTATTATTTTAATAAACTTGAATAAAAAATAAAACATTAATAAGCTATTTTCCAGCTCATTTTCCATGACATAACCAAACATTAGAAAGTGTTTTCTAACTTATTTTTCATGACACTACCAAACATCAAAAAATAATTTATTTTTCCGGAATTCACTTTCCAATAAAATCACTTTCTAAAAAAAAACTATTTTCATACAAACAAACGGGGCTTTAATATATTGGTTGCTCTTTATCAATTTTTGTTCTTGAAAAACTTTGGTTGTTTGAGAGGATATTAACATATAAGGTTAAAAATATTTTTTTATTTTAAAATATTTTAAAATAATTATCCTAGGGTGTCCCTAGCCCTAGGGTTAGGGTTTTCTTGAGATTCCCTTGAGAGTTTGAAAAGGTTGGAAAATTAACAACGATGGGAATCCAATGTTAATTGCCTACAGCTTCATGGGGTGATGTGCTCTGGGCACCACTTGCATTTCATCTTCATTGGAGCATCCAACCCACAGTTGTAGGAATTTCCCTTCTTCTTTTTCTACCTCCCTGCGTTCTCTCTTTTATTATTATTATTATTAATTTTAATTTCGGCTAACTTACACGTATTTCAACTAATTTTTTGAGATTCTAAAATTAACAATCTGGTAAACCTCTAATGGCCCTGAGATTTATGACATTCGAGCTGGTGCTTAACAATTATGGTATACTCTGACAGAGGGGCTTAACACGGCCATTCTTTTGGCCACTCAACAGCTACTCACTGGAGTCATGTCTCATTGGATGATCAAAAGCTTCCAGGTTCTGAATGTAAATAGGAAAAAGGGTTTGAAGGATAGAGAATTAGAAAAACAAGTTCTTTATTTAAGAGGCTTCTCCTTCGAGGTGTCTACCCTCTCAAGGTTCTGCCTTTCAACATTACACACAGCCTCTATATATACTACATTTGAGGCTTTTGCATACATCACTCATTACATCATACTAAAGTACACTTAATTTGCTTACATCACTGATTACATTAGAAAGCACTGAAACACACTTAATAATATACCCTTATGATACAAACAACAAGCGAATCCGAACATCAACCGACAATAGGTTCATGATCTGGAGAGAGATTCTGATCTGATAGGTTATCCTGATTTTGAGTAGTTTGGACTTATAGGGCCAACACATAGTCATTATCAGCAACCATTTTCATCTCATGTAGTTCCAGAAGTGTTAGGATTCCTAAAATTATCTGCTTGAGTTTTTTGTTTTTGTACCGCATTTGCAGGTCATGAAGATGAGCAGAATATTGAGGGTCATACAAATCATAGTCAATTTCTTCATCAGGATCTGTTCCTTTAGGCCAGATTTCATCAGGAATAATGTTGTTCTTTAGGTACATTGTTTTTTGCAAAGTCTTGAGTTCCGGGAGGTTGTCGAAGGGGTGCTTATACAGGGAGTAAGGATGAGTTTTGTAGACGGTAACCTATGGAAAACTCATAACCAAATTGTCTGTTGAAGCTTTAAAAGGCATGTGGAAAATGAAAATAAAGAACAAATGGGCAAAAGCCTGCTTAACAAACTTATTTTGAGATGCACTACGATGTACTTCAATCCAGCAAGGTTGGGGATGGGGCTATTTGGATTTTTTATTTTGGAGAAGGGAGATCCATTGTGTAGGGTTGTGGAACCAAGTGAGGAACTTCAAAGTATAGTACCAAGAGTCTGCTGGCCAAGAAGTCCTGAGAAGGCTGGAAAGAAAGCAATCAGTAGGAAACTCAATGGCAATATGGTACAGGTGACAGAAATATCATAGGAAAAAGTAGAGTTCTTTGGAGAACAATCCAGAGGGTTTGAAAGTGAAAAGATGAATGAAAAGATATTTAGGATGGATGCCTAAGCTTTGGAAACAAAAGGAAGACATATCATAATTAAGAAGAAGGTAGTCTTGGAGGCTAAACAGCTTGTCCTTAGCCTGCAGGTCAAGAGTGTGGTTAAGAACCATTTCTTGAGCAAGAGGAGGTAGGTCATCAGTAGGAAAGTCTTGGCTGGGTGGAGGTAGGTTGGAAGAGGAGGCCATAAGAATAAGGGGAATGAGTAATGTTTGTGTTTTGGGTGGTCTGGTGAGCATGTCTGGGATCAAGTTCTTGGTGCCTTTTATATGCTCGACGGTGAAGGTATACTTGGAAAACCACTCTGCTAATCTCAGAAACTGGGGATGAGGAAGCATCTTGCGTTTAAACTGTAGCATTTTTGGAAAAAAGGAACAGTCCATGACGACTGTAAAGTGATAAGCTGCCAGGTAGAACTCAAATTTTTGGATGCCATACTTTACAGCTAAGATTTCCTTGAAAGTGAAATGGTAGTGAGTTTCTGACTCCTTGAATGACCCACTTTTATATCCACATATGTGTCGGTGGCTATTTTTATCCTCGAGGAGGACAGCACTCCAATACTTATCACTGGCATCAGTTTGGAGTATGCGCTGGCCTATGGATGGAATGACTAATGCAGACAGATTTTGTGTGGCTGTCTTTAATTTTCTGACAGCCTGAGTCTGCTTTTCTGTCTAAGAATCTGCATCTTTCTTAAGCATGAGCTGGAGTGGTCTTGTCATTTGTGCAACTTGAGGGATAAAATTTATGAGATATTGGACAATGCCCAGAAACTGTTGAATTTGCTTTCTCGTGAGGGGGCCATCCGGAAACTTTTGGAGTTCTTCAGCTATATGGGTATCAGGTGTATAAGCACCATCTGCAAAGACCATGCCTAGAAATTCGATTTCTTTTTGACAGATGAGCATCTTGCTCTCAGAAAGCATGATGTCATGGTAGTGAACAATCTCTGCAAATTGCTTTAACAAAGTAGCATGTGAGTCCTCATCTTTGGAGAAAAGTAACACGTCATCAATGTAGATTAAAGTTGATTGAAGCATAGGTTCAAAGACTTTAATTATGGCCTTTTGAAATAATGAGGGTGCTACTTTAAGACTAAAAGGCATGACTCTCCGTTGATAATTATGATCGGGTATGCAGAAACCTGTTTTGTATCGGTCTTCAGGATGAATACCCAGTTGCCAAAAACCTGTCTTGAGATCAAACTTGGAGAAAACTTTGGCATTGTAAAGGCATAAGAATAATGTCATTGTATTGGGTAAAGGGAACTTATCATCTTGAAGGAAATGATTCAAGGGCTGGTAATTGATGACCAGCCTGAGTTTGCCTCGTTTTTATTCAGACCTTTTATTAACATAAAAGGCTTTATAGGACCATTGAGAGTCTGTAGGTTCAATTAAACCTTAGGCCTGTAACTGGGCACATTCCTCTTGAGCTAGCATCTTATGCTCAAGATTCATTCCTGAATGACTAGCTTTCGTGGGATTAATGTCTTCATTAAGCTTGAAAGGAAGTTTAATAAAAAACTGTGGATTTTGCCATAATGGATGAGGACATTTAGCAAGAAAGTCTTGATGAGAGTTTGAATATGAGTGTTGGATAATTTGGGCTTTGAGGAGGGCAATGTTTTCTGTGGAAGAAGGTTGGATGTCATAGAGTGAAAGGATAATGGTGTATGGAAGGAAATGAGATTTATACTAAATACCACGAGGAAGGATTCTGAACTTGGATTTGAAATAAACATCAAACCCAATGACTAAGTCTTTGCAAGGTAAAGGAGAACCAAGGACATGGGTTTTGACAGAACATTGGGGCAGGATTTGTATGGTAATAGGCTTTATAGTTTTGAGTTGGGTGCAAAAGACTTGATTATCGACAACTAGAAAGTATTCTTTATGGGTGACCCAACAATGGGGGGGAAAGAACTTTTGGGTTAAGAATGGTTCTGTGGGCTCCTGTGTCAAATAAGGCTATGGCTTTGATGGGCCTAGCATATGTGGATGTAAGAAAGGTAACAGGTGCTAAGGGTATTGGATGTGAAGGAGAAATAGTAGGTTGGGCTTGGTAAAGTTCATAGATCTCATCATTAGAGCTTTCATCGGCGACAACAGCTATGGTATCAGGAGTGATTTTATCCGTAAGGGAGAATAAGGATTCAACTTCATTATCATCAGGATTGAACTTTGTATTTTGGGCTAGAAAATCAATTAACTTCAATGACTGGGCATTCTTTTGAGGACAGGCTTTTGCAAAGTGACCTTTGCGCTTGCAGATAAAGCATCTGTTAGAGCTGGAAGTGAAGTGCTTGAGGCGTCGAGTACGGTGGCGTCTTAAGAACCTCAATTTCTTCTGGTGACCATTGAAAGAAGATCGGTGGATTTTCTTGAAATGCTTCTTCTTTTTCATGAAACAATTACAATCAATATTGTCTAAGCATTTAATCAACAAATCTGATCGTTTGCAAGCACGGAGCATATTTTTATCAGGCTGTAATAACTTGGTAAAATATTTGTGTTGATCACACATTTTGTTGAGTGCTTCCAACACCTGATGAAATATGGTGCCAAGAGATTGGTTGTCAATAACTTCTTTTCTGGTTTTGAATAATCTGAAAGTCTCATCAGCCAGATCTCGAGGTATGGATGCCAAAAAGGCATGTTTGAGGCTTGGATCATCTGGACCAGAGAGAATATGGTATCGTCGGCACATGTCTTTAAAATGCCTTTCAAGATCAGATCACAAATAGGAACAACACTTCATTTTGAAGTACTCATATCGTGCTATTCATTTGTCATTTAAAGCTTCGCCAAGGAATTCATAATGAAGCCAGCCCAAAGCTTCAGAAAGAGATGCACTGTTCACAAATTGCATTTACCTGTAATCTCCTAAGGCATGGAACTAGTCCCATAAAGTGCCGGAAAACTTTGCAGAAAATTCCTGTAATGCATCCCTGAGGGTTGCGCCATCCTTGAGCATATAGCTAGTGAGCCGTGAATGAAATTCAAGGATTTTGTCTCGCCATTTTGCGCGTGGGATATCATCCAGAGTAAAATAGCCACCGGTACCTGGAGAATGGGTATGGGGATTATAATGGCGAGGATTGAGATTTACCTCATCATCACTACTAATTAGTTCATCCACATTAACTCTTGTGGTAGAGGTTGGAGGCGACTCTTGCCGAGTCCGTAATGATTGAGGATCTGATGTCGGTGTTGTAGGGGGATCAGCCATCAGTAATGGTGGCATAGAACAAGTGGCAGAAGAATCTTCATCAGTAAAATAGTCTTCAGAAGGTACCATAATTTCATCATCAGGAGTCTCTTCGTCAGATGGATTGGTAAGGGGTTCATGGGTAAGGATTTTAGGAATAGTCTGTTGGGAATAAGTGGTAAGAAAAGACTGGATATGGTTGGAAGGGTGGTTAGACTGGATCATAAGTTGATAAGGGTCTTGGGAGTCTTGAAATGGATCATCAGTGTCATGTTGTTTAGATTCAAAAGAATCAAATGATGAAGAGATGATAGGGGCTAGTGATCTGGGTTTTTTGAAAGTGGTTGGTACTGGGGTTTTCCCTTTATCTCTTTTGGAGAGAGGTTTGAAAAGTATTTCAGTGTCTGGGTTTCCAAATAGTTGAGGTGTGGTAGGTGAAGGTTGGGGGTTGTAGGAAGGGGAATGTTTAGCCCAATAAGGGTCTGGATAATAGGAGGTCATCCTAGTCTGTGGAGGTTCAGGAAATGGTAAAGGCTTAGATTTGGATTTGGCTAATTCAGCCTGAAGAGACTTGAGTTGTATTTTGAGAGATTGAATCTCGTGTTCCTTCTGAGGGTCGACATGTCTGCCATTAGAAGCTTGAAGGAGTAAATACTCATGGATGGTAGAGATCCTTTGTTGAATTTTAACACATAGTTGTTCGAGATTAAGAATTCAAGAATCAACAGAGACAGTTATCTTTTTCAGATTAATCTGAACCAAGTCAACCTTAGATTCTATTCGATGAATAACAGAATTTTGAGCAATGGCATTTTGACTTTGCCAATTGAGAACTGCTTCCGCTTCGGTGACTTGTTTAGGGCGGCCATCAGCATCTACGCCTTGAGGGTTGTGGACTTGGGGAAGAATACGAACCCTGTCTTTTACCTGTTCTTGTAAAGCAGGAAAATCATCATCATAAAGTCTTGTAGGTTGATACATGGAGATTGTGGGGACGTGTTCTGAAGAGGCCCAAGAAGGAGGAGTATATTTGATATGATAGTCAAACTTTCCAGAGGGTTGTCCCAAAGTGTCAAATATTTTGTCTCCTTAATTGTATCTGGCTTTCAGCTTCTTACCAGAAGATTTCCTTTTTTGCTTAGAGGAGTCATCTTCAATATCTGGACTACAGCAATCTTCACAATTACAAGCATCCCAAAAAACATGATTATCCTGAGCAAAAGCATAGACGGGGAGACCGTTGTTAGAGAAAGACTCTACAGGTACTGGTAGAGGATCGTTAACTGGTTGCACCATCGAGATAGAGGAGGAAAAGTTGCCTGGTGGAGAAGTAGAAGATTCTCCTTTCTTAAAGATGATTTCAATAGTACCATCGACCTTTTTGGTGAACTCGGGTTCTGTGGATTAGATAGGGACAGAGCTTTGATGCAGCTTTTCATAATTGGTAATCCAAGAAGAGGGGAGTAGCTTCAGTAAGTTCTCTTTTAGGATTTGGCGCAGGACATGAGTACAGGTGGCTCTTTGATTGGTATCAACAGTAATAAGCAAAGCATCATTGGTTACAGGGAGTACTAAATCAAATGCATGATTTTGGACTCGGTAAGCCATTTGATAATGAAGAGTGGCTTGATAGGTGTCCAAAACTTGATTAGCACTAGTGATCTGTAGTTGGACTTTCAAAAAGTGATGAAGTTGAGGATCATCCAAAGCCATATTGAAGTTGGGATAGAAAGTGACAAGTACTGTGCCACAATTGAGCGTAGTTTCAAGAGATCCAATGCATGCATGTTGATACTCTAGATATCTAGTATCTAGAAGAGCTAATCTGGCTGCAATAGGTAAACCTTTTCGGCCATGATAAGACAAGGTTAGTCGGATAGCACCAAAATGAATATAGGTATATCCTTAGGAAATCTATTGGCCGGGAAATTCGGATGGAATTTCAAGAGTAACAAATTGTTCTCGAGAAGTACCAGGAATTTTATGTTGGTTAAAAGAGGAGGCTTGAACATATTCTTTGGCCACAAGAGAAGGTTGTTTGATGAGAGATTGACAAGAGGAAGGTCTGTTTCAGAGATTTTTTTAGTATCGTCTAAAAGGCTAACCTTATAGAGATAGTCAAGTTTGGTAGATGTAGACTGACGAATGGAAGGGGAAGGGGGAAGATGAAAGGAGGATGAAGAAGTCAGAAGGGAAGAGGAAGGTGGTGAAGATAGAGAAGAAGAGGTCATGGTCACTCCCAAACCAGAGAGGCTCTGATACCACAATTGTTAGACATATACTCTGACAGAGAGGCTTAACACGGCCATTCTTTTGGGCACTCAACAGCTACTCACTAGAGTCATGTCTCATTGGATGATCAAAAGCTTTCAGGTTTTGAATGGAATAAACTCAAGGCTTTTTTGTGTTCTCTATCGAGAGGGTGAATATGGTTGATTTTATTATTATTTTAATGTGTTGATATTAAAAATAATTTTTTAAAAAATATATGATTTTTATGCTATAGATAAATTAAAACCTAATCCTCTTTGTCTTAGCCTTTAATTTATTTTTTATGCTTTTAATCTTGTTTTTTTAACTAAAAGATAGGCGGGAAAGCTAAGATAAATGGGCACAGTTAACATGGATTAGTTTCATCTATAAGTTAGGAAACAATTAAATAATATGTTGATTTTTATTTTATTTTATAACCCGGAGTGTCTGAGCCAGTTTACGTGCACCACGACTAATCTTCAGGCCCACTAAACACCCTGCAATTTTCATAAGTTATTCAAGTTGATTTTTTTATAAATAAACATGTTGATTTTTAGTTATTCATAAGTTAGGAGAACATACTTTGTTTTTCTTTCCTCTCACAATTTCCCCAAGTTGTGAGATAATATTGAAGTGGTTTTCTAGTTAAGTATAGCTAAAAGTTTCAAATACTATACTGGAGGAGGAATAAACATGACTTGCTTTTTTTAAAAGAATATTCAACGTGAAAAAGATGCATGTATCCTTTAATTACCGATGAGTCATGTAAAAAGCTCAAATTACCCCAACACCAAGGCTTCTTTTTGTTTTTCATAAAAGGGCAAAAAGGTAAATACACTAAAAAAAACACTAAGCCAACTAGCCTAAGTTGCGGCCTGTGTAATAAGATCATGATAACTATATAAAAAAACAATTATTAATCTCAAATTCCAATCAATCTATTTTTTAAGAATTAAATTGGAAAAAAATGGTCAAAAAAATGATTGAGTTGACCCGGGTTAATCTGCAAAACCCAAGTCAGAAGATCAAAATAACTCGATAGAAAGCGAACCGAAAAAAATTATAAAATTTAATTTACAATCAACTCAATGTTGAAATATAAAATTAAAAAATAATCTGAGTCAACACGGTTAACCTATGAAACTCGTGACATAGGTCATGTGATCATAATAACTACTTAGAAAGCAATTGAAACATATTATAAAGCTCTATACCCGGTACACTCATGTTAAATGATGAATTTTTTAAAAAACTTAAGTTTGAAATTTTTAAAAAAAATCCTAACAAATTTTAAGTGCTGAAGTGAAAAGGTGTTTTGCTATTTATTAATACAGTGAATAGCTTTGTTGTTTTTAGTGTATGTTTTTTTTTTAAATTTATATTAATTTTTTGATGTTCTTTTAATAAAATATTTTTATGTAGTTTTCATATAAGATTATAATATTTTTTAATATTGGTTCTTTTTTTTTAGCAATCTTACTAGTTAAATGCCCCGCGCGATGCCGCGGGTCAATTATTTTTTTCATTTCAAAAAAAATCAAGATCTAAAA
>Ga0325411_1008922_pt1 | contig 10792 bp, 6 predicted proteins | sample PopdelMetagenome_13_FD_206181 | JGI IMG/M metagenome (GOLD analysis project Ga0325411, IMG submission 206181) | Populus deltoides microbial communities from Bellville, Georgia, United States - Xylem-PdIQD-R4 | ecosystem: Host-associated > Plants > Phyllosphere > Stem > Wood/Secondary xylem...
TCTTCTTCTTCTTCTTCTTCTCTATAATGTTCTTCTCTCTATGTTTTTGTTAATTTTGTAGCAGTTATGAACTAAACTTTGACTTTTGGTTTAGAGGAGTTTTGTTCCATTATTGTTTTAGATTGTGAGAAGAGATATTTTCAACTTTATTTCTTGACATTCAAGTACTTATTTTGCTTAATTTGATACGTAATCTACTATTTTCATTAAAGCTTAAAAAGATAGAGTTTAGTTTAACAACCGTTATGGATAGAAAGAAACTACAAAGCACATATATACCATCTCAAAATAATTCAATAAGCATGGACATAATTCTCATGCTTGTATAATGATGTATGATGCTCCATTAGTTCTACGACTGGGTAAGACATAGTTTGGTTTTCAACTTGTAATGCAGGTTTATAATCAAATAAAAAGTCTATCAGCTTAAAAGGGGTCTTAAGGGAAAGATTTATCCAAAGGTGGGTTGCTAGACTATATAAGGTATATAACAAATAATGCCTTTAAAATTTATCAGCCTACATTCACATTCTGAGATTATAACTTGGTGAAAAACCTGTCATAAGAAGCAAGGTCCAAAACATAAAATGTATAAATTCTTATCTTTTAGCAATTAATTCAAAAAGTCTCTTAGGCATGCCAAACTCATAAAAATAACTTCTAATAAGCTTAAATACATTAAAAAAAACATAGTGTAAAAGGAATAAAAACATATATATATATATATATATATATTCTGCACTTATCAAATTCCCCCACATTTACCTTTTGCACGTCCTCGAGTAAAATTTCAATTTTACTTTCCCAATGTAAAAAATACAATGCCATCAACAAACAACAATTAAACTCTTAAACCATCATAACACACTACAAGTAAATGGAAATTTCATAAAATGTTTTTTTTATACAGGTTCCCCGAATTTCTACTGAAATTTCAGCGGAGTTTTCCCTATATTAGGACGTCCCAAGTTATTGACAAAATCATATTACGCTTTTAATTTCATTTCACAAGCCGATTTAATCATTCTGAATTTCAACCCAACCCATCCTCATCAACACAACATACCTTATTCAATAACCTTATACAATTCAAGTTCACAAAACAACAATGCATAATTCAATTGTTACATAATATCATCACATAAACTATATCTTGCATAATAACATCATATAATATAATTCAAGTGAAGGATTCAATTTCAACTATAAACATTCATGGTTAAATAGATACTTAGAATTACTAACATTATATTAAAGTTATACATCCAAATTTACAAGTTAATATTACATTTCAAGTTTTAGGAGATAAATCTCTTAATTTACAAATAACTACATGGCCAAAAGTAAAAGGTAACTAAACTAAAATCACTCTTGACGTGACCCTGATGGACCTGAAAACAGAAATTAACATGTACATATAAATATAAATATAAAAAGATAGTAACAAACAATAACAATAACATGTAATAATATCCATGAAATTTCTTTTGATACATAAAATTAGGCATATACCTATTTTACAACATACATTTTCTATCGATTACCAATATCCATCTAATATCCTAACCCATTTGCCGAGAATAATTTTATCTTGAAAATCTCAATACAACTCAATAGTTTCGAAAACATCTTCTTATGAATCAATTATCACTTGATACCAAGATATTCTTCTCTTGGTATCTTTAACTTATCCCATTCTTTCAGAATAACTAATCAATATTTTCTCTTTCATTTTTCAAAAGGTAATTGCCGATACTAATGAATCTCATTAATATCATTAGTCTCCTAATACTAGGTTAGATTAATCAATTCCATTCAAGTGTCGATATTAATACAATCGATTGATATCATTAACTATTCCTACCCCGTAATAGTTAATCAATTCTTATCCACATCTGGTTTACCATCAAAGTTGCCGATGTCAAGAACTCTTGACATCATTAGCCTTCTTACCCGGAGTAGCTAATCACACTAGAAATGGTTGTCGATACTAATGCAATCCATTGATATAGTTAACTATTCCCAACCTAGAATAGTTAATCCACTTATCTTTTCCCTTAACTGGGAGTAACCATGCCAATGTTAGTAATCTTTACTAACATCATTAGTCACCCAATTACCCGGGATCGACTAATAAATTTAAGGAATGTTGGCACCAATGGAACCCCATTGATACCATGAGCTATCCAAACCTGGATAGCTAATCAATGTCATCTCAACCTACCATTCGTATTGATCCCCTTTTATTTTTCTTATTAACATCATATACATAGACTACCAAGTTCAAAGCACTAACATGCCAAACAATTTAAAATAGTAGAAAATAGAAAGCATAGGTGTTGGGTAATTACCTGCTATAAAAGCTTGATTGGTAGTCCTGGGCTATTGTCTAGGTCCTGTAATTTCTCTGCATCAACAAGCATACCACGTCATTACTTATGAGCGTTTATTTCTTCTAAATCCAAAATCTATACAAATTTCTCTTTAATCATCTCATTCATTATTATCCATTTTTATTAAATTTACATCTCATGTTCCCATTAAATCCATTTCCTTAGGTTCTTAAATAAGAATGCAAACCAACATCACAATTAACGTAATTCCTTATTTGAACACTGGTTTGTGTTTCATCCATAACTAACATTATATAGTTCAGTTTGAGGCTTGGATTAATCCCTCAAAACACTAAGACACAGGGTTATAAGTCCACTAAAGGGAGAAGAACCCAATTCTATTCCTAAATCCCTCAAAATTACCCGTTATCGAGAAGATGATCAATTGTCCAGTAGGGTTTGTCCCAACCCCTTATCGGTTACTAGCCCATAACAAGAGTTTTGAAACTCAAAATTAAGCAAGGTAAACTTTCTTGGATAGCTAACATCCAAGGCTATAATGTCTTTAAACAGACCTAGTCCAAATTCCCTTATTTTCATACTTGAATTCCCTTTGGAAGACCAAGAGTCGAAACTGTCCAGTTTCATCGACAAATTCCGTAACATTCACACATTACCAATTTAACTTATCCTTATTCAAAATCAATTCCTTGCCATATTATATACACTATAATGTTGCCAAAGACACCTTCTAAGAGCTAGCTTACCCAATTTATCATCATTTTGCAACTATCACAATTGTAGACAATTCTTCTAATTTCATTAACTTATCAATCAACACTCTTCTCAACCCTCTCTAATACCTTCATTGTTATACCTTCATGCATTACCATCATTTTAATTCATATAAACACATATCATCAAGCTAATGACTCAAATAAAACACTCTTCCTTTTATTTCATCAATGGTTGGCCACAGACTTGGAAAAGGACTACTAATTTCCTTTCAAAATTACTTGCTATTTCAACTCATTTCAATCCTATTACATGTCACAAACATCAATTTAAATATATTTCTCATCTCCCCTAAAATTCATCATGAACCCTGCCGCACGTCACCCGCGCGGCGTCGATGATGATTTTTTGTTTGTTTGCTTGATTGGTTCTTTGGGAGTTGCCACCTAGTATTTGACGGAGGGTTACTAGGAAACCCAGATGTACTGTTCTTTGTTAGAGATCGAGGACAAGGGACTGGTTGTGGCTGGAGAAGGTATTAGCACCCATAGCGCACCCTACCTGAGATAAGCTGCTTTGTGGTTTGATGTGATTTGAAAATTTGAAATATTAGTCGAATTCTAAGGCTTTAATAAATCAGTTATTAAGTCCCAGAATATATGTAAAAACATGTTCTTATATTTTCATGGAAAATATAACATGATTTTATTTGTCCTTGAGATATTTAACCATATTCAAATTAAACAATTAATTCTTTTTGTCTTTTTTTATTTTTATAATTCAATAATATAAATAAAAATACAAACACACACACACACACACACGTCTCTTTTTATTATGATTTTCTCATACACCATCTTTTACATGTTAAAAAAATAAGAAAAATTCAAAAAAATCCAATACAATTTAAAAATTACAAAATAAACCCCAAAAATCTACAAGAATTGCAGGGAAGGCCTTCTGCAACTGCAGGACAATGGCTGAAAGGTTTCTGGGCATTTGAACAGTGGCGACGCGTCTCCTCCACACGCCACCGCCATTGGCGACACGTGGGTTCACGCGTCGCCGCGAAAACAAACCGGGAAACAGGGGGGTCTGTAACAGCCTCCTTCCCTTTTCCCTTCCTTGCTGGAGGTGGGAAACAACGTCACCTACAAAACACCAAGAAACGCAAACAACAATGTTTCTAGTTCCGTCTCCTTTTTAGATCTATTCTCTTGTCTTTTCTGTTTTCGGTTCATAGTTCTTTCCTTCTCTAGGTGATAGATCCGACAGTTGTGAGAGGAGTGCTGGAGACCGGAGGCGGACAGATCGAGGATCTGTGGGCGCTGCTGTGTCGGGCTGCTACTGAAGGCTCCGATTCGGTCTGGGCGAGCTGGCCGACTTGCGCTGAAGGAGATCGGCTGCTGCTGTGGTGGGGTCTGTTGGTGGAGACTTGTGACGGTCGGGGGGCTGTGGTTGGCCCGAAGAGGGAGACCGTGGCTGAGGCGGAGACGGGAGCAGTTGAAGGACAGCGGAGGCTGTTGCTGTATTCAGTCTAGAGATGAAAGGAGCGATGGCCAGCCAACTTGTTTTTGATAGAGGGCAAGGGGGCCACGACTGGCCTCTGGTTCTGGGAGAGCCGAGAGAGGGAGATCATGGAGGTCAGCGTGCAGGGGAGGTTGGTCTGGCTACAAGAGGTAGATGACGGGGAGATGGGGGACTCAACCAAAAGAGGGAGCTGGCCAGTTGGCTTTGGTTAAGGGTCAGACGATGCTTTGGAGAGGGAGAATAGTTGAGCAGAAGAGTCTTGGTCGGGAAAAGGGAGAAGGAAGCTTTGGTTTTTTCAAAGGGAGGGGCGACCGATTTGGTTTCAAAGGGTGGCGACTGCAAGAGAAAGGGTTTTAGGTTTAGGGTTTTCTCTTTTTTACTCTCCCTTGTTTTTTTTAATTCCTCCCCTACGTCTCTCCATTTTTTCACTGTAGCATGGTATTTATAGGAGAAGTGTTGCGAGGTTTTCAAACTAGTCCCTCAACTTTTCCTTTCCTTTTCTTTCTTTTTTTGTAAATTTTGATTTTTCTTATTTTTTTTTTGTATTTTTGAAAGCGAGCAATATCAACTTCGACTCAACAAGAAAAATCAATGATTGTAAAATTAACGAGTTAAAAGTTGAACACGTTCAAAATACCTTTGAAAATTTAAATTCTTCTAAGATGACATTAAAAATGCTAAAAATGATGCAAATATATCAAAAATGCATTTTTTTGGGATTTTCAATGTTTTTCTGCTATTTTTGGTTTTTTCTAAAAATTTATCAAAAACATGGGTCAAAAATTAGATAACAACAAACCCTAACCTCAATTTGATGAAAAATCAATGGAAACTTAACAAATATTGAAAGAACTTGTTAAATGAATGATGAAACACCTTACTAAGGAGTGATCTAGGTTCCAAGTGCTAACAAATCAAGGATTCCCCACCTCTTCTTCCTTGTTTGCTGTTGTTGCCCCCTCCCTCTCACTCTATCCCCAAATTTTTCTTTCAAGAACACTTTAAATCTACGTGATTTTGTTGCCCAAATCCTTTAGTATCACTAACTCTCTTCGTTTCCATGTTTTTTTCTAGGTTTCTCAGGGATTTTTCAAGAGAAAATGGAGTTTTCTCCTATCTTCCCTCTCAATCGTCCCCATTCCGGCTGCACCAAATCCTTTTATAGAAAAACATTATCAAATTCCCACTATCCCTTCAAATAGTAACTTTTATAGGAGATGGGGACGATTGAGAGGGAAATCTTTGGTAATGTAGTTTAAAAGCTATTGAAACCAATGAAACAAAATACCCCAAAACAAGATATAGAATATCAAACACTCCCTCCAGTCATTTTGAACTTGGAAAATATTAAAGCTGCATTATCCTTCTTGATCGTTCAACATAACAAAATTTTGGTTCAAACTAAAGGATAATCTTTACCCTTCTAAAACTTCAAACCTTCATTAGAAGCTTTTTTTATGAATAAAAAATATAAAAGTTAAAACAAATTCTTCAATATGCCATCATAATATCATATGGTTTGCATTTTGTTTTGTTTTTAAAGTGAAAGCTTGTTCCCTACACCTAACACATCCACTTATGAATTTAAGACACCCTCACACTTATTTCATGTATTCGCATGGTTGTATAATGATGTATGATGCTCCATTACTTCTATGACTTGTGTAAGACACTGTTTGGTTAATGGCTTGTAATGAAGGTTTATAATCAAAGAAAAAGTGTTTCAACTCAAAAGGGATCTCAAGGGAAAAATTTATCCAAAGGTGGGTTGTTAGGCTATATAAGGTACATAACAAAGAATGTTTTAATCATGTTCATACATGCATGTAAGAGTATGGTCATAATTAGAATCTAAGCAAGTTCTAGAGAAATAAAATCAATAGAAAAAACCACACATGAAAGAAAAATAGATACCAATTTAGATGTGTCGGTCATAAGGCTCAAAGTCTAATAAGCTTGTGTCTACTAAATTCAGTTACTTTAATCGTAAAAAAATAGCTTGACTAAATAATTTTTTTAAAAAAATCAAAATCATCATTCAATCATGTTATGAATTTTTTACGAGCTCAATTGAGAATTCGTTAATGATATTAACAATCAAGACATTGAAATAACTCCACCACAAAAAATATTTTGTCCCACAAATATAAAAATTATGTTTGTAACAAAGAACCCCCAATTAGCTGATTTTAAAACATGAAGATGTATGCATATTAGAATTGTCAAGTAGAGCATAATGCCATAAACGTAGAAATGTTAAAAACAGAGCATAATGCCACCAACATAGAAAGCCCCTAAATACCCCCACATTGGACATTGTCCTCAATGACCGTACTAAATAGAGATGAGAAAGTATAGAAAACTACCCTGGATGTGTTCCATTTTGAGCAATGTTGTATAGCTAAATCATTGAGGGTTGATTCAGTAATTGAAAAACAGTATGTCCTTCAATGTGCTCTGTAGTTCTAACTAAAGGAATATAGTCTGTGGAGAAAATATGGTGGAGAAAATTTAAATTAAACAATACTGAAAATGGAGAAAGCAATAAAATGAACTAAACAAACAAAAAAAATCTTTATTGGTCGTGGTGCAATACCATGCTTGGGTTGCCTCCCAAAAGAGCCTTTTTTTATTATTATCTTTGGCTAGACAAATCTCAATAATTTATCTTCTCAGACTTCGGTTAGATCATTTGCAATAATTACTAGCAGGGTTTCATTTTCTCCCAAGTATAAATATTTCAAATGTTTGGGTAAAGACTTTAATTCCAACCTTGGGGCTTGTTTAACAAAAGGTAAAACCTTTTCATAAGAATTTGGTAATTGTAAAGGAGAGTTATCCAACTTTTTTGGCATTTTAAGTAGTGAATGCAAAGATATAATTGCTTCTTTGATGTCCTCATTATTCTCCAGCCTTGCATCTCTATCTATCTTGCTATGCTGTAAAATAAAGTTTAACTCATCTTTCAAGAAATTATGCTCATAATCATGTTGCACAATAGGGTTAATTACATCAACATGGAAAATAAATTCAGAGTGTTTTGAATATTTCATAGCATAAAAAATGTTAAATGTTACTATTTCTCCATCAAACCCAAAAGATAAAGTATCCTTATGCATATCGATTTTAGTTCTTGTTGTTTTCATAAATGGTCTCCCTAACAATATATGAGTTGGATTTGAAGCAAACTCTCCATCCATGTTAATGATATAAAAATCCACAAGAAAAATCAATTCATTTACTCTAATTAAAACAACTTCAACAACGTTTTCTAGGTATGAATTAGACCTATCTGCTAATTGAATGATTACCTTTCTTTTAAAGGTCTCATATTTAAATCCTTGTAAATTGACAGTGGCATGACATTAATTGATTCTTCCAAATCAAGCATAACCTTTTCTAGCTTACAATTTCCAATCACATAAGGTATAGTGAACATACTTGGGCCTTTACACTTTTGAGGCAATTTCCTTTGTATGACTACAAACATGATCTCTTCAATCCTTATTTTCTCATCAATATTCAACCTTTTTTTGTTGGTGCACAACTCTTTGAGATACTTGGCATATTGTGGAACTTGTTTGACTACATCTAATAATGGAATGTTCACTTCCTAACCACTTCTAAGAGTCATTGCACTTGCATTTTCCTTGGGATTAATTTCAGCTTGAGACGGTAACCTTCCTTTGTTGGTCTATATTTTATGCCCTAAAGAAGCCAATTGTGATATTTGGTTTTCCAAATTTTGATGCTTGCTTTCATCTTCTGTTGAAAAGTTTGTGTGTTAGTGGCTAAGGGTTTTACAATATCCTCTAAAGACATACCTACACTAGATGATTGTTGAGGAGAAAAGGTTGATTTGCCAGGGACATAGGGTTAAAAAGGCTACTAGTTTAAGGGCTGGCTATACTTCAGGTTCGAGTGGTCTTTCCACCTGGTGTTGTACTGATTGGACAATGGGACATATCTCCTTTGTTGGCTATTAAATGCACCCATAACATTAACTCGAGGCATGCCATCATCTTGTATTTGAAGGCATCTATTAGTAGGATGGTCCAGGAAAGAGTGATACCGTATACTTTGGCCTGTCTAACCTGTCCCAAAGCAACTTGTTTAACGAAAGGTGTTAGTTCTGAAAGTTTTGTCTCAATATTAGAATGTATCACCTTATTAACTCATGTAGATGAATCAACACGGACTATAAATTGCTGTGAATTTTCTGCCATTTTCGAGATTAATTCCCATGCTTCTTATAAAGTTTTTTTTATGAATGCTCATTCACTTGTTGTGTCAATCATGCTACAGTCCATAGGTAACAATCCCTCATAAAAATATTGCAGCAATAATTGATCATAAATTTGATGATGAGGGTATCTCATGCACAATTGATTGAAACGCTCCTAATATTCATACAACATCTCGTTGTTATTCTGATGAATTCTACTAATTTCTTTTCTGATGGTACCTACCCTTGAAGCTTGAAAGAACTTTTTCAAAAACTTCCTTTTGAGATCATTCCATGTGGTAATAGATCCAATCAGAAGGTAATAAAGCCAATCTTTTGCATTGTCTACCAAAGAGAATGGGAAAGCCCTTAGTTTAATTTGTTCCTTTTTACTCCTTACGGCTTCATGGTTGAGCAAACCACATGGAATTCCTTCAAGTGCTTGTGGGGGTCCTCACCTATAAAGCCATGAAAAGTAGGTAGTAAATAAATCAAACTAGATTTTGACTTAAAAGTTACATCAATATTTGGAAATTCAATGCATAAAGGTTGTTGGTTCACGTTGGGAGTTGATAACTCCTTTAATGTCCTTTGTTCTATTTTTTTATTATTATTTTTTGGCACTTCCACTCCTTTAATGTCCTTTGCACTTATCTTATTGTCCCGTGGTCTTCCTATTTGCCTTAATTGTTCTTTTAATCTTAGGATTGAATACTAGTAATTTATCATTGTATGCTTTCCCATAATGCAAATAAGCTAAAACTAATTCTATATTAAATTGTCATAATTCTATAATGATGAGCATTGTAAATGGCAACTATAGGGATGTTGTTGCATTTTGCTTCCCGGTTAGGAGGGAAGTAGGATGGTGTTTTTTACTCCTAAAAATGCAAGAAAGATTATTTGAAAAATACATTGATGTCATTAGGCAAAGGATTTAATATTGTACAAGATCAAGGTAATGGAAAGAAGAAGAGAAAAAGAAGGAGAGAGAGAATTCAGAAGAAAATATTGCCCCTTGCTTTGAGTTTTTGAATTAGATTTAATGTGTTTATGATATATTATAATTGTATATTTGTGCTAACCCTAGTATAAAAGAAATACAAAATAGAAAAAGTATGTTTTGAAATAGAACAATAAACATATTGAAAAAAGGTTATAGGCTATGGAGCTTCATCATCATATTTAAGTTCTAACTAGTTAGGTGGCTCGTGCTACGCCGCTGGCTCACCTTTTATTTTCATAAAAAATATCATAAAAATCTAAGATCTAAGAGAATTGGGTCATGGCGCGGACCTAAAAGAATTGGATCCTGACGTAGGACCCATTAGCCTTAGGTCCAGACGCCGGACCCAAGAGAATTGAGTCCTGGGCTTACCCAAGAGAATTGAGCCTTGATAGGGGACCTAATTCTCTTGAGTTCTGCTTCAGGTCCCAAGGCTAATGAGTCCAACGTCAGGACCCAATTCTCTTAGGTCTGGCATCAGGATCCATTAGATGGCTGACCCAAGCGACTTAGGTCTGGATGCCGCACCCAAGCGAATAGGGTCCAGACACCGCACCCAAGCGAATGGGGTCCAGACGAAGGACCCTAGAGAATTAGGTCCTTCTATAAGACCCATTAGCCTTGGGTCGTGACGTAGGACCCATTAGTCTTGGGTCTTGACATAGGACCTATAGTCTTGGGTCAGGTTGGGCTACAAGACCCCAGGTACTTGGGTCCTGACTATTGACCCAAGGGATTTGAGTCCTGACACAGGACCCATGAGAATTGAGTCCTTACACATGACACATAGTCTTGAGTCAGGCGGGGCTACAAGACCCAAATGATTTGGGTCTGCACTCATGCCATACCTAAACAACTTGGGTGAGACGCCTTTTTCCAGCCCCAAGTTTCTTGGGTCTGGAAGGAGATGCCTGACTCAAGTTGTTAATAATAATAATAGTAATAGTAATAGTAATAGTAATA
>Ga0325411_1008925_pt1 | contig 10789 bp, 8 predicted proteins | sample PopdelMetagenome_13_FD_206181 | JGI IMG/M metagenome (GOLD analysis project Ga0325411, IMG submission 206181) | Populus deltoides microbial communities from Bellville, Georgia, United States - Xylem-PdIQD-R4 | ecosystem: Host-associated > Plants > Phyllosphere > Stem > Wood/Secondary xylem...
AGAGCAAGAGCAAGAGCAAGAGCAAGAGCATGATCTTGATCTGAAAACCAAAATGTCTAAATACATGGAAAATGCCTCCTTTTATAGGCCAAAATTCAGAACTATTGATTTGTTGACTAATTGATGAGTGAGTGACCACATCTTGACTTGGTGACAATTCTTATCTTCTTGTCTGCCAATAACGTCATAATTTGAATAGACTTAAATCATGAAAGTTCTAGGAAATTGTCTCAACTTTCCAGGGTAAAAAAGGTGAGATATTTGGACTTCTAGAACTCGAGATATGGGCTGAACACTGAACAGTGTCTGGGTTGCAGGACAGATTCAGACTTCTTCGTTGTTGCTACAATTTAGACTTGACAACGGCCTTTTTAAATCTTGGACTCCTATGAAAGTTGTAGGCCTATGTCTTACCTTTCCATCCATATAAATTAGACTTAAATCCGAGATCTACAACTCCAGATATGACCCGATTACCGAACAATGTTCCAGTTTGGACTGCACCAACATCTCTTTTCTAAGTTTGGCCATCTCTTTGTCCAATTTCAGTACTTCAACTCATCAATCAATTCTTTTATTTATATGATATGCTTACATTTAAGATGAACATTTACTATAAATTAAAGGTATCTTATATTATTAGATATGTTATTATAAAACATGCTTTAGTTAAGGAGTTATTGATACTTTAAGTGCAAAATGATGATATAAAACCTTGATAAAAATGCACTTTTAAGTACTAATCACCCCCACAACCAGCTTATTACTAGTCCCTAGTAATCAAAGCGTTAAAATAGAAAAACAATTTGGAAATTCCACAAAGCAAGTCATTCATCATTCAACTTCCATTAATCTATCCAGATAAACAAACTCTCTTTAAATTTATATATCTGCTCAATACCTCTTAAACAAAATATTACTAAACCTTTCTTTTTATGTGCTCAATGTATGAAAACATAGATGATGGAGCTTTTATTGGAAGAAAATAATATTCTGTTCTAATGTTTAAGGTTAACTTCTTTGGGTTGGGATTATTATCTTCTTCTATTTTTTTTCTTCTTTTTTTCAATATATGTACATATAACTTAAAACATAATGCATCTTTAACCCATATAACGAGCTTTCGGCTAATGACTCCTAGACCAGTTGGTCTTAAGGTGTAAAACCCGGTTTTTTTTTAAAGCCCAAAACAACAATAATTTTATATATATATACACTTAACCCACATGATACCGGTAATCAGCGAACCTGATCCCTCACATCATCAAAATACAATCCATACAATCAACATTTCATTTAAAAGTGAATCTTACATAAACACGTAATATTATGGTTGCATGATTAGAAGTTCATATTAAAAATATACATACATAGACATGAGTTTGCATTCCTATCCTACTAATAGCCATTACGAATTTAAACAAAAGGATCTAATAAAATTTATACATTTAGTACATTGATTCATACAAAATACATTGTGATTTAGAATGCATCTACATGATTCCTTGCAAAAATAGGTTCCTGTGTATCAGGTTCCCTAGACATCATGAATGTGACGTCCCTACAGCAATACAAAACATTTAAGAGAATGTAATTACTTAATAATAATAATAATAATAATAATAATAATAATAATGGTAACTAAACGGTCTGGCAGTTAAATGAAGCATCAACATTTATAATTTCTTCATGTACTTGGTATAAACAGCTTATAGTGCATATAAATGCACCAATTTTTGCAATCAACCATAATTTTAAACCCGGCTATCCTCTTAAGGCATCATTTGCTGAGGTTAACCGTTCACTCACCTCGGTCATCCTCTTCGGATGCTATTAGCCAAAGCTAATCAATCGTTCATCCCGGTCATCCATTCGGATGCCATTAGTCGAAGCTAATCACTCATTTGTCCGCCATCTATTCGGATGCTATTAGCCGAAGCTAATCATTCTTTATCCCGGCCATCCATTTGGATGCCATTAGCTGAAGCTAATCAACCATTTGTCAACATTTAAGCGTCCGACGATCTAATATCGGTTCTAACACAATATGGTTATATTCATGTTAAAGTATTTCATTATTCAACGTATGAAAAAGGAAGGTGCAAGTCACCTACCTGCTCCACCTGTGGGTTGTTCTTGTCTTGATGATGGTCCAATCCTAACCGCACCACCTAAGACATCAATGGTCATAAATCAGTACATTTGTATTTTTGAATCACATTCATCACCACACTTATTTCAAGAGTTCATATGTTCACATTCAAGTGCTCCACATTTTACATCATCATACCATGAAATTTTTACTAGCATTTAAGTCATTTCTGCTTAGGAGGCTTATTGTAGAAATCGGCAGCGAGAATTGGTTCGCTGCAGGCTGCCCAATTCGGCAGCGACAACTGTTTCGCTGCAGGCAGCCAGTTCGGCAGCGACAACTGTTTCGCTGCTGGCGCCACAGTTTCGGCAGCAAATCACAATTTCACTGCAGCCAACTCAACTTCGGCAACGAATAGCTAGTTCACTACAGAACACGCCACTCGGCAACGAATTGTTAATGCGCTGCAGATGACACAGTTTCGGCATCGAATCACAGTTTCGCTGCACAACACACAACTCGACAGCGAGTGCTAAGTCGCTGCAAAAGACTCAGTTTCGGCAGCGAATCACAAATTCGCTGCAGATAAACAGCTGACATAGTTTCGGCAGTGAATCAGAGTTTCGCTACAGAAGACTCCATTTCGACAGCGAATGCTAATTCATTGCAGCCGACACAGTTTTGGCAGCGAATTAGAGTTTCGCTGCACAACACACAACTCGGCAGCGAATGCCAATTCGCTGCAGAAGACTCAATTTCGGCAGCGAATGCTATTTTGCTGCAGCGGACACAGTTTTGTCAGCGAATTAGAGTTTCGCTGCACAACACACAACTCGGCAGTGAATGCTAATTCGCTGCAGAAGACTCAGTTTCGGCAGCGAATGCTAATTCGCTGCAGCTGACACAGTTTTGGTAGCAAATCAGAGTTTCGCTGCACAACACACAATTCGACAGCGAATACTAATTCGCTGCAGGAGACTCCATTTCGGTAGCAAATGCTAATTCGCTGCAGCCGACACAGTTGCGGCAACGAATCACAGTTTCGCTGCACAACACACAACTCGGCAGCGTATGCCAATTCGCTGCAGAAGACTCAGTTTCGGCAGCGAATCACAAATTCGCTGTAGACAACTCAGTTTCGGCAGCGAATGCTAATTCGCTGTAGTTGACACAGTTTTGACAGCGAATCAGAGTTTCGCTGCACAACACACAATTTGGCATGAACACACACCACACATGCTGTAACAACCCCAGCATATACACTGTCATTAAGTTCCAGCAGAACACACTCATTGAAACCATCAATTTCAGCACCTAATCCTTCAACAAAATCCAAGCAGAACACACACATTGAAAACCATCAATTGTAGCATATAATCTTTCCATAAATTCCAGCATAACACACACATTAAAACCATCAATTTCAGCATATAATCCTTCAATAAATCCCAACAGAACACACACATGCATGTTGACCCAACCCCATAGTTAAAGTCAACCCTCTACCATGATTTGTTTTTTCCATTTTATTCATTTTTCTTTGTTAGATGTTCTAAAATTGGCTTCATTTCATTTATGTTTCCTTGTTCTCCTAGTTAATTTCAGTTTCCTTCATAGCTAGCTTAGGTTTTAGGTCAATTTCCTTAGGGTTTTCTTCTTCATTTTCGTTTCTGGTCTTAAGGAGAAGAGGAAGGGAGTTTCATGACCCATACCTTTCGAATCTAACTAAGTTTGAGGAAGGTTTGACACTATTCTTTCTCTTCTCCTGCTGGTTCTCCTCCTTCTTCTTCCTCTCACGTTTTCCAGCCCTCTTTTTCCTTTCCTCTAGGCAGATGTCCAATCTTTTCTCAAGGTCTCATCTTTCCCTCACACGTTCACAAAGCACTCTCTACTGGTTTGGTTTAGGTTTCTATTGTGAAAGAAGAAGGGAAGAACGACATGCAGCTACTGTTTTGGGAAGAGGATGGATCATCCTCTCTCTCCTCGTATTTATACTCCCCATGAAATGAGGTGGGTTGTTTGGGGGTTGGTTTAGATGTGTTCTTATCCTTGTTTTGGTCTATCTAAAATCGGTTTTACCCCTCCCTCCCAGCTCCTTAAGTTAATTATTTTTTAAAAAACAAAAACTGCGTCGCTGCCAATGTAGAAATCGCAGCGAAAACTGCAGTTATGATTGTGGCTCACATCTTCCCTTGGTTTTACGTCCAAGAACGGCTTAAACACCCTCTATGGGTCGGGGATAGGCTTCCCATCCATTTTTCTTAAAAACTGGCAAACAGAGTCTTTTATAGTCAGATTCTCAAGACTAAGTCGATCATGTTCTTTATGGAAATGGGGTCATAAGTCCTGAAATGCACAATCCATATCTCTACCAGGATATATCTCAAAAGTTAATAGAAGATTATCTAAAGATTCCTTATGTTTTTGAAATATATCCCGACTTTTGATAATTTTCACAAGCTTTGCAGAACACATGTGTCTTTGAACATGGTGGGCCAATAAAATCCACATTGTAAGATTTTTGCAGTTGTCTTTTTTGACGAGAAATGACTCTCACATGCCTCAGAATGACAAAGTTTAATGACACTACTTACCTCATTGTCGGGAATGCATCTTTGAAATATTTGATCAGGATAATTTTTGAATAAGTAAGGGTCATCCCAATAACATTTTTGCACGTTGCTCAAAAACTTTCCTTTGTCTTCGATACTCCAGTAAGCTGGCAAATCTCCTGTTGCAAGAAAATTGATATGATTAGCAAACCAAGGCATTAAATTAAGAGAAAGTAGGGATTCATCAGAAAAGTAATCGTCGATTGGTGTGATGTCGGATGTCAAATCTGTTATCACTCTTGACAAAAGATTTGTATCAACATTTTTGGTGTCTTTTTCATTCGTGATTTCTTCTTGAGAATAAATCATTTGCAAATCTTCAGATTCATCCAACTCAATTTTACTCAAAGTAGATTCAAGTTGATCATAAACTAATTCTTCAAGAGATTAATATAAACAAAACTTTAGCATTATAAAAATATAAAGAGAGAGCAAGAGCATGATCTTGATATGAAAACCAAGATGCCTAAATACATGGCAAATGCCTCCTTTTATAGGCCAAAATTCAGAACTATTGATTTGTTGACTAATTGATGAATAAGTGGCCACATCTTGACTTGGTGACAATTCTTATCTTCTTGTTTGTCAATAACGTCATAATATGAACAAACTTAAACATGAAAGTTCTAAGAAATTGTCTCAGCTTTCCAGGGTAAAAAATTAAGATCATTTGGACTTCTAGAACTCGACATTTGGGTTGAACACTAAACAATGTCTGGGCTGTAGGACAAATTCGGACTTCTTCGGTGTTGCTACAATTTGGACTTGAAAATGGCCTTGTTAAATCTTGGACTCCCATGAAAGTTGTAGGCCTATGTCTTATCTTTCCATCCATATAAAGTAGACCTAAATCTGAGATCTACAGCTCCAGATATGACTCGATTACCGAACAATGTTCCAGTTTGGACTGCACCAACATCTCTTTTCTAAGTTTGGCCATCTCTTAGTCCAATTTCAGTACTTCAACTCATCTATCAATTCTTTCATCTTACAAAACTCCCCAAACTCATTTGAAGTGAACTCACCACCTCAGTTAGTCCTCAAACATTTAAGATAGGCATATGTTTCCTTTTCAACGCAAGCCTTATAACTTCTAAACATGGTAAAAACCTCTGATTTTTCATGCAAGAAGTAAATCCAAGTCTTATGACTAAAGTCATCGATAAAACTCAAGAAATACCTCTTGTTGTTGTTTGATGCAAGCTTTATAGGTCCACATATATGGCATGTACTAGCTCCAGCTTTTGTGACGCCCTCCATAGACTTCTTTTTAGAATGGATTCCCCGTGTTGTTTTCTAACCAAACATGTTGTGCATAACTTTGCAGGAGTTTTTAGAGAAGGCAAACCACTGACCATCTTTTTGTATTGAAGGGTTCTCAACCCTTTAAAGCTCAAGTGTCTGAATCTGCAGTGCCATAAATAACTCTCATTCTCTGTCACAGCTTGAAAACAAGTAGCATCTTTAGGCATCATTATGAGCACAATAAACATCCTGTTCGAGCTCATCTCGGACTGAATAATTAAACTCTTACTAGGATGAAAAACTTTGCACTCCCCATGTTGAATCAGAATTGCCACACTTTTTCTTGAAACTCCTCTATACTTAACATGTTATTTTCAACTCAAGAATGTAATCGACCTTAGAAATTACTTGAGTGATTCCATTCACTTGCATTCGAATGTTTCCTTTCCCCACAACTGTCATCCTTGAGATGTTGCCTAGTTTCACAATTTGCTTGAATTGAACATCCAAATCCAAGAACCATTATTAATTCCCACTCATATGATTACTACATCCTGAATCAAGGAACTAGACCTCTTCTCTTTTAGCATGGTTATGCTCTACATAGGACATTAAAAACAACTCTTTTCCTTCATCTAGTTATGCGTAGTTGGCTCTCTTCTCCTAACTGGGACACTCATACTAAAAGTGTCCTAATTTGTGACACTTAAAGCACTTGATAGTGGTCTTGTTGAAAGATTATCTGTCACGGCCTCTTCCTCTTTCTCTGAACACCCCCTCGACCTCTTCCTTTGCTAGTATTGTCTTCATGAGTGACCTTGAGAGCCTACTCCTCTCCTCGATGGCCATTCACTATTTGTTAATGGACCAACAAACTACTCTACAGCTTGTCAATGATCAATGTGTTCAAATCATTAGATTCTTTAATGGAGCAAGCCACATAATCAAATTTTAAAGTCATGAACCTCAAAACTTTCTCATTGATGATGGTTTGGCTAATTGTCTCACCATGAGCCTTCATTTTGTTGGCTATGGTGAAAGTACAAGCAAAGAAATTTTTAACAATCTCTCCCTTCATATGGAGAGTCTCCAAGTCCCTCAAAAGTGCTTGCCACTATGCCCTCTTCACCTTGGTAGAGCCTTGATATTTCTGTTTCATGGAGTCCCAAATACTCTTTAATGTGTCCTTGTCGAGTATAGTCTCCATGATATTCCAATCTATAGCTTGGAAAAGATAATTCTTTACATTTAAGTCCTTAAACTTCTACCCTTCGATCAATTTGCATTATGCTTTTGCCTGGTCCTCGATCGATTTGCATTGTGCTTCTATTGCCACCACTGTAGAGTCAGATCTTGTCCCAGTCCCTTGTGTCACCACCACCGAAATCCCATTCTCTATGAGATCCCAATATTTCTTGGAACGGAGAAAGTTATCCATCAACATTGCCCAATGATCGTAATGTTTGTTAAATTTAGGAATGGCCAACTGCACAAAACCCCTGTTTTTGCTCTCTGCCATTCTGTTTGACTCCCTTACTCTAAAAAAGAATTGCAATTTATTTCCACACACACTCACAATCAGCCCCCCTGTGATGGAGCTCTGATACTAAGTGTTGACAACATTTAGAAGAAACTATAATAAACAAGCTTGAATGAAAAGTCCTGCAAATCATTGATAAAAAACAGCAGGCTTATAAAGTCTTTTACAAAGAGATAAAATCAAAATAACAGCCCACGTTTACAACACCCTAAAACATGGTAACATACTGAGAGGAATTTGTCTAAACACAAACAACTAGTCCCTAAGGAATAGGACTTTTTAACAGACTAAATAATTAAAAGATCAAAATAATAAACTGTTAACCTCTAACAGTCTATCAACTAATAGCATGATTCAAAATATATTCACTGATTAGGAAAAAACACCAAAAGCTCGTAATTGCAGGTGAGAGGTGGAAATGTGGGAGTAAACTGAAAAAGTGTATAGAGAATCCTTGTAATGCTGATTTTTCATTTATATTTTCTAATACATCACAAATTTACAAGCTTTCAATTGTTTTCTTATTTGATTTTTAGTTTACCTAGTTGTAAATTTTAATTGTATTTTACATGAATTTTGTTGTAGATAAAGAGCTAAAAATAATAAATTTCAAGAGGAACATATCGTAGTTAAAGATATTGTAGAGTTAAGTAATCTTGAGTTGGAAAGTTCTTTGCATGAACTTCAGTATATCCATAATATCTCCTTTATCTGACAACATATTAATGTTATTCAAGAAGTGTTGGAAAGCTAACTAAATATGCAACAATTGTTTTCTAAAATAGAAAACTTCAAATTCACATGTTTTCCATTCAAAAAACTAGCCCGCAATCTAGAGTCAAAAAAACTGTTGTAGTATTTGATAGATTAAGAAATTTACTTTCTTTTCTTATAAGGGTCGGTCTTGGGATTTATAAGCTCGTTATGATGGATGCTAGGTAGTTTTGGAGGCAACATCTTGGTAGTAGAACGGAGAAGAAGATAAGTTCTTCAAAGAGTTGACATCTTTGTTTATTGAATTCTTTAAAGAATTGACATCTTTGTTTGCTGGATTCTTAAAGGAGCCCAATTCTTCAAGGAACCATATAAGTTCTTCAAAGTTGACATGTTTGTTGGTTGAATTCTTTAAGGAATTGACATCTTTGTTTGTTGGATTCTTTATGGAGCCCAAGCCCAATTCTTTAAGGAACTATATAAGTTCTTCAAAGAGTTGACATATTGGTAGTTGAAAGGAGAAGAAGCTAAGTTCTTTAAGGAGTTGATATCTTTGGTGGCAAAATTCTTCAAGGAGACTAATTCTTCATGGAACCATATAAGTTCTTTAAGAAGTTGACATCTTTGTTTTCTAAAATCTTTAAGGAGCCTAATTCTTCAAGAAGCCGCAATCTTTATTGATGTTAAATGTATCAAATATATTTTTTTTCTAAGATTATGATGTATCCTAACTATGATTATACATATTTTTTTTATTGAACTAATTTAGTATTTATTGAGCATCCCATTCTAAACTTAATGCTTGTGAATGATTGATCATAGTTAGGATACATCATAATCTTAGAAAAGAAAATTTATTTCATAATTAAATTGATGATTATTTCAGTGTAAGTTTGAGATACCATAAGGAATCCGTAGGATAGAGATATCTATGGACTTGTGCAATCTTTAAAAGTTTCATCATTCTTAATAAATTTTGACATGTTTAGAATTTTCACAAAGATGTCAAAATTTTTCTTTTTAAGATATTTTATTAATGTTTGAGAGAGATTGATGAATAAATTAGAGTAATTCAATTATTAACAATAAGAAATATACTTGATTAATTTAATTAGAAATCTCGTATAAATTAGTTATGGTAAATAAAAAGTCCTAGAATCTTATGAATCGAACTAACTTATTTAATTTTATTGTTTACTAATGTAACAAATCATTCCTATATGATTTATCAAATAGATCATTATTTAATAAATTTTGGTTGTACCTTTTCAATCCTTATGGAACGATAGTCTTTCTCATTCACTTTATTACTTGTTACGATTCATGCACTCGCAATTTCAACCAACAAGTTTTTGACATAGTTTTGGAAAACCACTTTTAAACCCTCAAATGCTTTCACAACCACTTGCCTTTTTGAGGCTATAAAAGAGGTGTCATTTGAAGCTTGAAAGAGAGTGGGGCCAGAGAGGAGAAAAAACCCATGAAAAAGAAAAGGAAAAATATATTGTGAAGAAGGAGATCAAAAGCTACTTGGAAGGGGCTATTGGAATATATTCAAATCAAGCAAAATATGCAGAAACTAGTTGCAATCGTCTCCTGAATGTATATTACTCAACATGATAGAGAGGTAGAACTCATTGAGAATACCCTTCCCTATGAATTTTAAGCTTTGATTCATTTATTCAAGTGTTGTTCATGGTGTTTTTAAATTAATTCGACCATATTTTAAATTAGTCTTACATATATGTTCAATTTGTTTGAATGCAAGTTGTAATATGATTGTTTGTTCTTAATGTTAATCTAGTGTTTTATAATGATTAATAGATGATTAATGATATACTTTTTATGTTGAATACTTGATGCATGTAAAGCATATGTTATGGTTTGATGATTATATGAAAAACAAATTAACATGTAGCAATGCTTGGCTATTCTGGTGTTTTTATTCGGTTTTGAAAAGTTCATACATGTCATTTTGATGTTTTGATGTTGAATGACCTTTTGGATTGATAAAAACAATATATGTGCATGTTTGTATGTTGATAGTAAGTTATAGGTTTTGAATCCTATGCATTTCAAGGTTTACACGTTTATTATTGTTTCTAAAGGCTTCGAAATGTATAGATGAGTGTATGTGACTTGTATGAATAGACCTTAGGCCTTTATTCTGGGTTTTGGTACATTTTATAGATTTTAGCAGTTTTTGTGTTTCTAGGTTTAATAATCATCCGAAGAAGATTGCTTTAGGTCTATAATTTCCATGTCATTTTCATCAATTGTTGGTTCTTACACATGTGTATAAGTTTGTTTATCATTAATCTAAAATCTTAAAGGCTTAAAAACACTATAATCTTAATGTCAATCTAGTGTTTTATAATGTTTAATAGATGATTAATGATATGCTTTTGATGTTCGAATAACAAAAAGGGTGAATTGCTAAAACACTATAATCTTGGTATTCGATATTTAGTTCTTCATTTGTTTTTTTCCCACAAAATCAAATAATCGTGATGATTGGTTGTTTGTTGTGATAATCCAGCTTAAAAATTTTGCTTGAAGAATGATTTTACATGTCGCTGTATCTTT
>Ga0325411_1008927_pt1 | contig 10788 bp, 5 predicted proteins | sample PopdelMetagenome_13_FD_206181 | JGI IMG/M metagenome (GOLD analysis project Ga0325411, IMG submission 206181) | Populus deltoides microbial communities from Bellville, Georgia, United States - Xylem-PdIQD-R4 | ecosystem: Host-associated > Plants > Phyllosphere > Stem > Wood/Secondary xylem...
GCATCGTGAGTTTGAGGGGAGATGTTAAATAATATTTATGTAGTCTTATTTATTAAGGGTAGAATAGTACTTTCAATTTAACCTATATATACTTTGTTTGTATTTAGGTTAAGACTAAGCACTCATAGTATACATATTATTCAGAATTCTAGCCTCCTTTTTGTGTTTGAGCTTAATTATTATTCAGAATTCTAGCCTCCTTTTTGTGTTTGAGCTTAATTATTTTTAAAAAACCATCTTCCACCTCTTTACTAATTTGACTTCAGTAAACCCTTCCTAATATGTGGTTAATTATATCTATCATGTCTCACTGCCTCATTGCTTTTCACAAGTCTAACATGTATCTACTGTCTATCCAAACTAAATAATGAAGTTGTTGAATCATCAACCTTTATTTTCAAAAATAAAAAAGATTTATTTATGTTAATATCTGGAGATAAAGCATTGTTCATTGCTAGCCTTGCAATACATTGGTGATAAATGATACTCATATCATCCAATCATGATTTCCTTCTAACTAAAGGTTTAACTTTATCAACCTTATCGTTTTTGTTGTTATGAGGTGACATAACATAATCTTCATCCTTAATTTCTAATTTAAGTGTGTAATCTATGGAGAGTAGAATTGATGAGAGTTTCAGATTGAAAGGTGGTGTAATCTCTGCAACTATTATTTGAAATTATCCCTCATCTAAAATCATATTAACTTTATCATGTAAGGAGTATATAGATGATGTAGAAAGTAAGACACGTGCTCTAGAGATGTAATTGCCATCAGCACTACTTAAATCATAGCAAATAACCCTTCTTTATGTTGTTAAGACATTAAAAATATACTTTTTATTTCATGCTGCCAAAAGTAACCCTAAAACATTAACCCATGTAAATCTATCAATGACCTTGTTTGCTCATAATTAGGGCTTGATTTCAACAAAAAATCCCCATTCAAAGACATCTGACTCAAGTGCTTTAATCATGGAATCATGTGTGTTAAACGTTAAAGTTGCTTGAGTAGCTCTAATAATCAAAATCCAACTAAACCCAATCCAATTTTGTCTTAAAGGTAGCATAGTCAACATTAAAGGAGATAACACACACAAGGCTTCTTTGTAATCACTCAACATCTTCGTCATTAGTTCCATACACTACAATTAATGTCTCTATAGTTTTCTCACAATCTTGTCTTCTAACAACATTTGTATAAGTCCTAACATCCCTAAGATGCATCAAGGTTTGTTTTGTTTTAGGTAACCATCTTTGATCACCCTTTGCCAATGCAAGCCTTGGAATGTTATGATTAAGTTTGATGAATGGTCTAGTGCGTGCAACGCACACAAAAGACCCTTATCTTCCCTCTATGTTTAATTGAGTCTCTGCATTTATACTAACTTTTTAATTGAATCTCAATTTTCATTCTACCTAAGCCCAAACTATTTTCTTTCAATTTAGTCCATGTTTTTTTTCCAATACCACATTTAACAGTTTTCTTGACGGAAAATTCTATCGGTGTTTACTCTAATATGTTGTTGGTGATTATTTCACCGATGAATTCACGGACAGATACAAGGCGTAAGAAAAAACCTAGTTAGTAATTTTTGGGTTGTCAGTAAATCTGTCGCTAATAAAAAAAAAGTTATCGATGGTTTTAAAGATGGACAATACACGTAAAAAATAAAATTTACCCGCTAGAATATACTGACAGAATAACTTCATTGATGATTCAAAGTGGCATATGTAGCAATTCTTTCCAATTCTCTGGAATATACCGACATAATTATTTTGTCTGTAATGTAACAGTTGCAGTGACAATTGTAATAATTTTTTTCGAACTCTCTAAAATGTACCAATGGAATTATTCTGTTCTTGACCTTATCCATAATAATTTAAAAATATTTTATATTTAAAAATCTATTGAATAGAAATAGAAAATAAAAAAAAATTGTATAAAATTCATGTAGAAATCAATTATCTTAATATACAACGTAAATATTTATTACAAATTTATAAGTTCAAATATAATGAAACTATAACAAAGACGGCATTAGAGGAGGAGGAGGAGATTGGTCGTCCCTGGGACCATAGGGCCAATAAAGGGGTGCATATATATCATCCATCTATGATCTAATATTCATGACCATTAGCGGAGTTCTTCATCATCCATCGAGAGTCGTTCATATTTTTTATTGAGATGGGTTGTATATTCTTACACTCCTTGATCTAACAAGGCCGCGAATTCTGAAGACTGAGTACTTGAGACCGATTGCGAGCTCTCGATGATTGAAAAGTATGGGTTGTTCACAAGTTTTCGGCTATAGTGTTGGAAAGTCTACGCACCCAATTTCTATCGAGTCCATCAGACGATCTTGCCTCTAACCACAAATCCATATCAAAATCCAGGTGGGTTGAAGGATCGTCCTCGTATTGTTCCTTCAATCGGTTATTATATGTCTCCTAAAAATAAAAAATGAAATCATTAAATTCTAGAAAATAATAACTTAAAAAAGAAAATGGTTGAAAACCAACATACCACAAAGTGTTGAGATCGGTTGTCGAGGAACTGTTGCACCTCCTTTTGACGGTCTTCACCCCACACATGCGTTTCCATAAAAAACTCCATTGGGCTTGGCTCACGTCCAAGAGTCATAGCTTGTAAGATAAAAAAGTTGCTATGAAATGAATGGAACGGAGCCACCGGTGTGCGTGGTAACCAAATTGTGAATTTGTCAGCTTCGGTCCCCGTACCGGACTGTGATCGTCGTGTGAAATGTTCAGACATCACGTGCTGAATATATTCCACCCATAAATTCTCTAGGATGTATGGCAACCTGAAATCCTTCCAAACCGCAATGTCATTCCACCACTGATAGAGCGCTTTCTTTTGCATATTTTTTACATTTCTTTTGTGCCTCGTACCAAAAATCAAGAACCCTATATGGTACAAACATATTATATATGAGTAAATGACAAATGATATTTTAACATTTGGAATTAAAAAAATTCTTGAATTCGATGTTACTTAGTTACAACGTAATTCTCCCAAACCTTCCCCCTCCTCGCAACATTATCATTTGCTCTATCCCATTCAAATTTAGCCTTGCAGTAAAAATTTATAAAAAGAAAAATTTCAATAAAATAAACGAATTAACATAATAAATAGTAAAACTTTTAAGTTAATACTAACATTAAATCTTGTAAATCATACATCGACATGGAGTTTACATTCAGGATGTTTGGAAACCTGACTCCATTGAAACAATGAAATTTTCATCAACGATTTAAATGTCGATGTTGTTATTCGGGCAACCTCAATGCTTGTGAACCTGAAAATTGATAAATTTAATAAATTATTATGTGTTCATAAATTGTTAAACATACACCAACTCAAAGCAAAACAAACTTACGCCTCGTACTTACGGGTGAATGGATCCCACTGTAAAGGGTCCTCACCTCTACGTTGCAGCATCGCACTCAAATAGACAACGTCGTGAGTCGACACATGTGCTTCAAGTGCCTCTTCTTGATTGGCACCTAATGACACGCAGCATCACTGCTAGAAGAACTAGCAGCGATCATATGCTCACAACTTGCAATTGATTTTCCCATATGCATCTACGCCAATTTATGGGAAAAAAAATTAACAATTTTGATTTTGTTTTTATAAAAACAAGCAATGCAATACAAGAAACTACCCAAAAATTTTAATCATGCAAATAGACAACATATATGCCACAAACCAGTTAATTTTATTTTATTTCTACCAATAATTTTAAATAATTCAATTTCATAGAAAATTCTCATTCTCTATGTGATAATATTTGTAATCCTAAATTCAAAAGACTTTTTTTAATGAAATTTAATCTTATATATTCAATTAAATTTGAACAAAAAATTTAAAAATAACAATTAAAATTCAACAAAATAATAAACAATTATTGCAATAACAACTAAAATTCAACACAACCATTACTTCATAAAATTATAAAGAACAAATAATTGAACAAAAACAGAGACAAAAAGAAAAAATAATACAAAAACAAATATAAGCCTAAGGAATGAAAAAAAACTTAGCTTAATGGCATACTTAATTTAGGAGTTGAATTAGGTGTGATAAAAACACAAAACAAAATGAAAAAATATTGTTAAAAAACCTTAGAAAAGAAGAAAAATAAGAAGAAAATACTTTAAAAAATTTACCCACATATACTTGTTGATTGTGTTGAGAGAAAGAAAGCTTGATTTCTAGCCTTTAAGTTTGACAGACAGAATGTAATAGTAGAGAATTGAGGAGAGAATTTGAGAAAAAACTTAGATTTAGTCGAGAGAAGAAAATGAAGTTTCGATGCGCTCATTGCGTTTTTATACTATGTTTTATGGACAGACTTACCGATAAAATATTAAATTTATTATTTTTAAGTAGTCCGTCAATGATTTCATTTGTAAAATTTCTTTAAAATTTTCATTCCGCACTAAAAATTTCCAAAACCCCTTTGGATTTTTTCATTCCATTTGTGATTCCGTTGATGAAATAGTAAATAGTCAACAGTCAGAAATCCATTAATTACCAATGCAATGGAGTTCACAGTCTATTAGAGATTTCGTGAGGAAACCTACAACTCAATCAGTAAAAGCATTAAGAGCTAGTGCGTTATAATTCATAGTCCATCAAATATTTTGTTGGCAATATAAAAACTTTAATTGTCATCATCAACATGTGAAGGGAACAGTTCCTTTCCTCTCTAGAATATCTAGACTGAAACAAGTTGTCGGTATACCCGTAAGTAATTTGATCATAAATTGAACAATGCTAGGGAGAAGGGGAACAGTTTCCTTCGCCTTTGGAATATACCGACGGAAACAAACTGTTGGTATAATGTAATTTGTTCTATGAATAGTGCCATGTAGAAGGGAACAGTTCCCTTCATCTCTAGAATATATCAACAAAAAAAATCCATCATTATACCCGTGTGTAATTTGTTCCATGAATAGTGTCATGAAGAAGAGGAACAATTCCCTTTGCTTCTAAAATATGCTGAAAAAAATAAATCGTCGATATACCTCATGTGTAATAAACAACCATCGATATTTTCATTGGTTGGAAACAATGTTTGATGCTAGATTGTATCTGTATTTCTTATTTATCCATTATACAAATACTTAAATTGGTTGCACGAACAACATAATAACATAAGTTCACATAACAACGATAAAATAAATACTTCTTTGTAAAGAATTTCATCAATATATATTACATTATAATTTATGGTTTTACACTTTCATGTTTTGATAGTTAGTTAAAATTATCTTCTTCTTCAATTGACTCGTTGTCAACTCCATTGTAATCTTCTACATTGATTTCATTGCTATCATCATCTTTATCGACTTGTGCTTGTCCACTGGAGTTCAGAACAACATTCAACTCCTCAGCATTAACATCAATAAAAATATTATCAGCGATGCGAAAATTTGAATTTTCTTCTAAATCAATCGATGAAGCAACTCGATATAGATCAACTAACTTACTAACTTGAAAGACATCATCTCCAATATTTGATTCATCGTTCTTATCATGAAGAACCTTGACACGACCCCTGAGTTTGGTTTTCAATATGAATAATCAATCAACTCTTGACGATCCTTTCTAAATAAAAGGGTGTATGTGTAATAAACTTGTTGGCATTACTTGGCGAAAACAAAGACATCGTGGGTATTGTGAAGTCTAGCTTTTGAATTAATTTCGACCAAACCATGATGAGGATCTACTCTAATTTCTTTATTAGTGATGTCATATCAATAGTATTTGAATTAAAATACTCTATTTTGCTCGTTATGATGTTGCAATTCAAATAGTATTTGAATTAAAATACTCTATTTTGCTCGCTATGATGTTGCAATTCAATTACCTTTTCTAATTTCTCATAATAATCAACTTCAAACTCATTAGAAGCCAATCACCTAACACAAACCCCATTGTAATATGTTTTTCTACCCTACCCAATTCTTTTATATGAAACATGTATCCATTGACAAAATACATGTTGTATTACTTCACCTTTCTTTAAGGACTCAGACTTAGTAAAGAAAATGTAACACTGGCATTCCCTTCTAATTTATAAACCCGATACCTAAAGTACAGCAATGAACAATTAATGAGGAATATGCAATGAAATTAAGCATCCTGGTAGATAATGATTATTAAAAGTACTTACATGTGTTCTGAACCACGTGAAAAATTGTCCATCTTCTAATCGAAAGATTTGAGATTCGGTTAGCTGTGAGGTTTTAAATAGTAAATATTAATGATGTTGATTATGAAGTATTCAGCAATGTATGAGTTTGTGATATTTAAGAGAGAAATAGTTTATTAGTAACAAAGTTTAAGTAGTATACTTACAGAATAAAAGGTCTCAATTCATCGCAGTTAAATAGTACATAATTATGTGTTTGTCTGGATTCTATTTCAGACAAATATCTTCCCCAGACTGTATTTTTTAGTGTGGGTCATCTAGGATTGGAGAATATTGACAAGTTCTCACTTGAAGACACTTCACCACCATTGTCATACCTTGGAACGCGATTGATTATTGTTCTCAATTAAGGCTTAAAATAGTACGAGATAAATGTTGAGATCTCTTTGACAATATAGGCCTCACATATCAAAGCCTCAGCATACGCCTTGTTTTTTAACTTTTTTCTTAAGGTTGAACAAGTATCTGTATGGAATTAAATGAATGTTTTCAATTATAGAAAATAATGAAAACTAATTTTTAATTACATTTCCTGTGTAATCTCTAACTCTCGAATTGATACATCCATCTATATTGGATTGGGCATCTAACTTTTACCTCAAACAGTAAATGTACAAGTAGATGCTCCATCGAGTCAAAAAATGATGGAGGGAATATCATCTCAATTTTGCATATTATATGGATGACATTCGTTTAAAGCTTTTTAATGTGTTGTGTCTGTAATTTGTTGAAGCATATATATCTCTAAAGAAATAATTGATCTCTGTGAGTGCATCTCATATCTCCTTTGTCAACAAATCTCGATAAGTTAATGGAATAAGTTTTTTTATAAACACGTGGCAGTCATGATTTTTCATTCCATACAATCTACAATCCTCCAAATTAACCAACCTTGGTATGTTCGAGGCATGTCCGTCAGGAAAACACGGACTCTTTAGCTATTGGTAGACAAGTAGTTGTGTATTCTTGTTTACGGTGAAGCTTGCTTTATGCTTTATGACTCGTGATCGAACATATACCAACTTCATATTTTTACAGTGACAAAACAAAGCTATATTCGTTTTAGCCTTAATGTTGTCATTTGTCTTCCCCTTCACGTCCATGACCATGTTGAAAATGTTCGCAAACACGTTCTTTTCTATATGCATGATGTCAAGATTATAGCAAAGAAGATTCACCTTCTAATAAAGAAGCTCTTAGAAAATACTTTGTTTTACCCAATTATGGGCTAAACCAAAATTAGGAAACTTCTGCTTACCGGATTAAAAACCAAACATAATGTCACTGTACTCAAACATCACATCACATAATTCTTCATCCGAAAGATACAGAGGTGAAACATCATTTTCAACTCTGTCAACAAAAAAGTCATTTATGTTCTTTTTGTACCTCTAATATGTTGGCAAGAACTGTCGATGGCGGAAAAAAAATGTTTTACTGTTGTTTTTTAGCATAAATGTCTTGTTATTTTCCATGCAGTATGAACATGCTAGTTTTCCATGCGTGCTCCAACCAAAAATCATTCAATAAGTTGGAAAATTATTGATAGTCCACATCAAAGCTGCCTTCATAAGAGAATTTTTTTTTGTCGATACATCACAAGTCAAAGCCCTGGATGACCACAACTACATCAACTCATCAATCAATGGTCGAAGACAAACATCTATATTCTAGCCCAAACTATTAGGTCAAGATATGATCGTAAATAAAAGTATGAACTTCTACCTCATGCACATCTATGGTGGCAAGTTGTGAACTGTGAGTATAACCGGCCAACAAAAATAAGGAGCAATAAATGACTCGAATGGATTGAATCTGTCTATACATAATCCAAGATGCATGTTCCTTGATTCAACTGGAAAATGAGGATATACACTGTTAAAATGTTTCTATGTTTCACCGTTGGAAAGGTTCAACATCACTCCATCCATCTTATTATATGATTAGTGCTATGTCATATGCTCAATAGTCTTTGGTGACATGAATAACCTCTACAGTCTAGGTGTGATTGGAAAGTATCTAAGTTTTTTATGTGCGACAAGAGACTTTACCTTGTCAGTTCTAGGTTTATAAGGGGAATGCTTATATGTCTTGCACTCGATCAGCTCAGCATTTTCAAGGTAGTACAACATGCAGAAGTTTAGACACATGTTAATTTTTTGGTATCCTAGACCGAGAGGTTTTATCATGGACTTAGCAGCATAGAAGTTCTCTTTTAGCCTGTTCCTTTCAGGTAAAATGCATCTCGCCCATTCAACAATTCTTTCATAACCGACCTCACTTAACTTATGATCTGACTTGATGGTGAACACCTGTGCAATGGTCGATAATTTACTATGATTTATGCAATCATCTTATAATGGTTTGTTAGAATCTTTTAAAAGATCAAAAAATATGGTTGTGTCTGCATTAGGTTCATCTATAATTGGACATTGATCGACATGTTCCTAATTCACAGTGCCTCCATAACCATAATCCTATAAGAATTACTAGTGTCATCTACAACTCCGTGCACATTGCTAACATTAGAAATTGACCTAGCCATCCTTTATACCATGGTCTCGTGAGGAATAAATGTTTCTTCGTGTGCATACCTACATAGGTATTCCTCCATGAACCTTTTTGTTTTTGTAGAAGATGCATCATTACAACATTTGAATCAAGAAACTTTTTATTTTTACACCTCTTACATGGACACCTTGCCTCCACTAATATTTTTTAGATTAGATATTGCATAATTAATAAAATCTTGAACCCCATTACAATAATCTATCCTTCATAATCCTTGGATGAATCTCAATACATCTATGAACGACCATCCATCACTTCTATCGAACTTATATCAAATAATGATGACAACATATATTAATTAACTCCGTTAACTAAATAAATTTGTAAAAATATTAGTTTAGTTTAAGATTATTCAACCTATTTTAATATTTCTCTTAATTAATTATTAATTATCTATGTAGATACAAATTTGTATACATTTACGGAAATTACATCTTGTATATTAAATTGACAAAATATAAAACAGACTTATTAAACAAGCCATTTTTTATTTCATCACAAAACACCTAAGTCAGTAATTCGATATAAGTTTCAATAATTTACAAATAAATATAATTTTACAAATCTATAATAAACCATAACATGTGCAAATCGTAAATCCATATAAGAAGTTTGTTTGAGAAAAAACAATAAAACAAGTAAACATTCAAACAAAATACATATACTACAAAAATATGCAAAAAAAAAAATAACATTTTAAAATTATGTTCAAATTAAGAAAATGGTAGATTTGCTTATTTAATGTGGATAATCCTAAATAAAATTTCAATCTGAACACGGATGTTGACAAATAGTGTTGTTCTGACTGGAAAAGTTGTGAAAGGTTGAGTTGTGTTAAGATTGAGGGGGGGAGGGGGGAGGTGGGGCTGTTTTGCTGCAAATAAATTTTATAAGAAAGAAGTAGAAATAGGGGGGAGGGAGAGGAGGGTTGAGAGTCAGGTCATTTATTGAATATTACCGATGAATTTACTGATGGAATTATTTTGACGGTGATTCTGTCGGCCATTATATCAGTATCAGTGTCACGTCACTGTACAATTTGCCTGTTTGAATCTCATTGTAATTCCATTGGTAACTGCGTCAGTAAAATGTCACGTGTCATCACACTGTTTGGTCGTTTTTATTCCTTTTATTTCGACTGCAATTCCCTCAGTATATACCGATGATATATTTTTGTCAGTGTTTGTCGATGGAGTTAGCGATAGAAAAATTTGATCGGTAAATATCACCATAAAAAACCAACAGGAAAAATCCGTTGATGTTTCCATTTGTATTCGTTAATTTTATGGTAGTGTCTAATAATTATTCAATTTAGTCTTGAATCTTGTCCAACCAAAGCCAACTAAGGCCCTTCACGAGAGAGATGAAGGTGAATGGAAAATAAAGAGATAGTTGGTTAACTGACTTAGCGCATTGTTTTCGTGCTCATGATCTGGATCGTAAATTTAGCAATTAGCCTAAGTTAACCGAGGTCGGTCTAATGTGTCCCTAGCTTAATATTACACAATAAAAGATGTCACCCTGAAATTGAAATTGATTGGCTTTAGTAGTAGTTAGATAAGGAATCGCTTATTACACACACATTACCCACATGCTTCTCGGTTACACAATCTCAGTTTTTTTTTTATGTTGTAACAAGCACTAGCAATGCTTGCATAATTTATTTTTTTGCATTGCGTAAAAAAATTATCCGACCTGTAGTGTAACATGGCCTATTAAATAATACCCTAAAAACCATACACTTTCGAGAAAAAACTTAGAACAATACATTGATGAATACATATTGATAGACATGTATTTGAGCTAGCTCCAGGACTTCAGATAGCCTTCATGAATATCTCCTCACATAATAATTCCCATGAAGATTGTCTTGGAATTAAGATATACGTGGTTTCTGAAAGTAGCAGTCGTAGAACTTGCGTTACAAAACCTTCTCTCTCCTACCTTATGAGTTAAGTACGTTTGGTGCATA